>Ga0256410_1000050_pt1 | contig 254457 bp, 232 predicted proteins | sample PhyWR1_FD_185983 | JGI IMG/M metagenome (GOLD analysis project Ga0256410, IMG submission 185983) | Leaf surface microbial communities from wheat plants in UC Gill Tract Community Farm, Albany, California, United States - DLSL W.R1 | ecosystem: Host-associated > Plants > Phyllosphere >... | reverse complement strand
AACAGAGCAGTCAAGCCCGCCAGAGCCGATGGTATTGCCGTAACAGGTGGGAGAGTAGGTCGGTGCCTTTTTTTATACAGAAGCCCTTGCTAAACAGCAGGGGCTTTTTTGTGCGCTAAACTTTTTTTTCTGTACTGTCTTTCGGCTGCAGATACCCCCATCTCACTGGTTTCGGATATCCATCCCACTGCTGCCGCAACAATGCCAACGCACCGCAATACCCTTTCCCCACCTCTCCATGATTCTGTCTGTGGATCTGTTCCAGATGAACTTGACTTGTAATAGGATCGGTTTAGCTTCTGTATTGTAAAGGATGAGAGTGGCATCAATTTATTAAACGCATCTAGCAGATTTGTGCTGTATTGATCTGATCATATTATTGTTGAAATACTCCCTAGAAAATACTTTCCTCCTTATCAACTTCTTTATCGATTAAATACTTAAACTGTCTTTTAGCTCTATGTAGCTTTGGTCGCTTCTTATGCAATAGTATAGCTGATCGATCTTGCCTATAATCTTCTTTATGGATGGTAATCTGATTTATTATTATCTCAATAACTTCAGATTTATACTCAAAATATACCTTGTTATAGATCTTTCCTCACTTCTTATGGGAATAAATTTCGTTGATAAATTCTTACAGATATATTTTTTAATTTTCGTGATCTTATTTGAGACTTTAATATTGTACTTCTGGAGTAGTTCTCTAATGATTTAATTTTTTATCAGGAATATCTTATCTTTAATAATAATCTTGACCCTTATGCTGAAACCTATTTTTCGAAAATTATTATTTCTGCTTCTGCCCGTTTTGAGTTCTTTTTCTCCTCCTGCTAAAAAAGTAAAGAATACAAAACCTAATATTATCTTTATACTATCAGATGATCATACCAATAAGGCTATTGGTATATATGGCAATAAATTGGCAAAGACTCCTCATATAGATCGTATCGCTAAGGAAGGTGCTCTATTCAATAATTTTTTTGTAACCAATTCCATATGTGGACCTAGTCGTGCTGCATTATTAACGGGCAAGTATAGTCATGTAAATGGTTTTATTTCAAATGATAAGAAGTTTAATATCGACCAATTTATTTTCTCTCGATCTTTAGAAGATTCTGGATATCAAACTGCGTGGATAGGAAAATGGCATCTAGAAACTTTACCTCAAGATGCATTTAATTACTGGACTATTCTTCCTAATCAAGGACATTATTTCAATCCAAATTTTATAACTCAAAGTAATGATACAGTGACTTATAAAGGATATGTGACGGACATTATTACGGATCTTTCAAAGGATTGGATAAGAAATAGAGATCAGGATAAACCTTTTTTATTGATGATAGGTGAGAAGGCTACACATCGTGAATGGTTGCCAGCTGTAGAAGATTTGGGATCCTATGATGATATTGATTTTCCTATTCCGCCGAGCTTTTATGACAATTATCATAATCGTATAGCCGCGGCTCATCAGGATATTTCAATTTCTGAAACCATGCAGTTAGGCTTCGATTTAAAGGTAAATGTAGATTATGACTCGGATTGGATCTATAGTAGATTAGATAAAGAACAGCGTGCTGCTTATCGTACTTATTATGGGGATTACGTAAGTAAAGAGTTCAATGAGAAAAATCTTAAAGGTAAAGCTTTAACAGAATGGAAATTTCAACGGTATATGCGTGATTATTTTGCGACTGCTAATGCATTAGATCGCAATATTGGAAAAATATTAGATTTCCTAGATGAGAATGGATTGGCGGAGAATACGATTGTTATTTATGGTTCTGATCAAGGATTCTATTTAGGCGAACATGGTTGGTTTGATAAGCGATTTATATATGAAGAATCTTTAAGGACTCCTTTTATGATTCGATATCCTGGTGTGATCAAGCCTGGAACAGTCATTGAACAATCGCTTTTAAATATTGATTGGGCTCCGACTTTATTAGAGATGGCTGGTGTTTCGGTGCCACAGGAAATCCAAGGTAAATCATTTTCTGGTCTATTACAAAATAAAATGATTAATTGGCGGGATCATGTCTATTATCATTATTATGAATATCCTCAACCTCATCGTGTCATGCCGCATTTTGGTATTAGAACTTCTAAATATAAATTGGTACGCTTTTACGGTGATCAAAATTTTTGGGAACTTTATAATCTAGAACAGGATCCACAGGAATTAAATAATATTTATAAACAGTTTGAAAATAGTAAACTAGTCAAAAAGTTAAAAGAGGATTTAAAAGTATCAGTTCTAGAATATAAGGATGATTTAGCTACTCAAATTATTCAGAAATAAGTATAGCCACATGCATAACGTAATGTATGTAAAATTTAAAAACAGTCTTATGAATAGGGTTCCAATTTGCTGTATTGAATGTGGTGTTTATGGAGGATTAGGTATATTTCTTATTTATATTTTTTAATAAATTAGAGCGAATTTGATTATTCATCATTACAACAACTGGAAAGAAGGACGACACATGATAATTAAACTGTTGTAATATTCATATTATGCTATGGCATAAACTACTTTATAACGAGTGCTTTATATACTAATATGCTTATGAACCGTTTTTTTATTTGTTTTGGTATAGTATTTGGCTAAATAGATGAAAGAATATTTTATTTATGAAAGCAAAATTTGCATTTTTTTTGGGAGGATTAATATTGTTAATATCGGCTAGTTCTTGTGTTGGATATTATCACGATCATGGACCTAGGCATCCACACGGACACTATAAGAAGGGGCATAATAAGCATTATAAAAAAGAACATAAGAGGCATAATAAGGGACACGGTAAACATCGAGGGAGACATTAATTGTTGGGCGATCATAGTTTTATGGTCGCCTTTTTTGATCTCTTTTCAGTATCCTATTGGATTACTTTATTGGTTAATTATTACTCTGAAGCCTAATGATTTTTATAAGAGTCTTTTAAAGTATGATCTATAGCGATCAATTGATGATTCGGATAATTGATTAAATAGATTCTCGTATGGTAATGTCCGCATCTAATTCGATCGTTTCATAGACAATCTCTCTCTTTTTTAGTCGGCATTCTAAAATATAGATCATTTTTTCGAAAGCGAGTTTCCCAATATTTTTTGCAGGTTGAGAGACACAAGTAAGTGGTGGGTTGAATGAAAATGCATAATTGGTATTTGAAAATCCAATCAGGGCAATTTGTTCAGGAATTTTAATTTTCTGTTGCGCTAATAATCCTATTGTGCGATTTGTCAATAGATCGGTAGCGGTAAAAATTGCGTCAGGACGATGTTGTTCTTTTTCTAATTCTTTTAATTTAGATAAAATTTGCTGTTCTACAATTTGAATCTGGGATAGATCACAGCGTAAAAGGAGAGTTTCATCGAAAATTATTTTGTTCTGTTTTAAGGCTTCTTGAAAGCCGGTGAGTCTTTCATTGGTAACTCCATTAGCAAGTCCTGTAATATGTAAAATATTACGATAGTTTCGATCAATAAGTTCCTGTGTTGCTCTTTTGGCGGCTTTCTTGTTGTCTATACCAATCTTGAAAGTATTTACACTATTATTAATCCGGTCAAATATAACAATTGGGCAATCACTATGATGTAACTGCTCTAAGTAATTTAAGTTGGCTCGATCAGATACTGGCGAAATCAATATACCATCTACACCTTTGGAATAAAGAATGTCAATACATTTTTTTTCTATTGCGGGATTTTCCCTGCTTTGCATAATAATGATATTATACTGTTGAAAGAGTGATGATTCTTCAATTCCTTCTAAAATTTGGGAAAAGAAGGAATTGCTTATTGTTGAAACGATGACACCAATGATATTTGTTTTGCCCGTTTTTAAGCTTCTTGCTAGTGCATTATATTGATAATTATGTTCATGTGCGTAAGCGACTATTTTCTCTTTTGTTTCTTTGTTAATCTCGTGGCTATCGGAGAGCGCTTTGGAAATCGTGGGAACTGATAAGTTTAGCGCTTTTGCAATATCTTTAAGAGTTAATCTTTTCATAATTTCCTAATGTAACTTATAAAGATAGCAAATTGTGTAAAGATTCGTCTATTAGGAGCTATATATTATAATTGAAATAATTAAAACCTATGAATTCTTTCTATCTTTGCATTTATGAGTACATTATTAGACATAGGACAAAAACCATATCATCATTATGGATCTTATTTAAAAAAGAAATATGATGGTCAGCGTGTGTATAAAGTCATTGTAGATGGCAATTTTACTTGCCCTAATCGTGATGGCAGTAAGGGATATGGTGGATGTTCGTATTGTAATGTGGATTCATTTACTCCCGAATCAGCTCGTAAATTGCCAACTATCCGTGAACAGGTAGAAGAGGGTATTAAGCGGGCTAGGGAAGGGTATCGTGCTGATAAGTTTATTATATATTTTCAGCCCAATACGAATACTTATGCTCCAGCACATTTTTTAAAGGCGATGTACGATGAGGCATTGGCAGTTTGTCCAGAGGATACAGTAGGTTTATCTGTAGGTACACGTCCTGATTGTATAGATTTTGAAAAAGTGGCTCTTTTGGAAAGTTACTGTGATCGTTATGATGTCGATTTGGAAATGGGGATGGAATCAATTTACGATGAAACTTTGGATAGAATCAATCGTGGTTGTTCACATGAAGAATTGCAAACGGCTTTGAAATTAGTAGAAAACAGTTCCTTAGAAATTTGTGTACATACTATTTTTGGTTTTCCTTGGGAATCAAAAGAGATGATGTTGAAATATGCTGATGAAATTAATAAACATCCTCAAATCAAATTTGTCAAATTGCATCATTTACATATTGTAGAGGGATCCATTATGGGTGTACAATATAAACGTGAACCTTTCCATGTTTTTTCTATTGATGAATACTGTGATTTTTTAGCGGAGTTTATTCCATTATTACGTCCAGATATTGTCATTCAAAGGTTATTTGGGTTAGCTGATCAAGACTTATTGATTGCTCCAAATTGGGGCATGAAGAAATCAGCGATTCAGTCGTATATTGATAAAGCACTTGAACGAAAAGAGGCCATACAAGGTTCTCAATATAAAGGATAAAAAAAGGGTTGCTATTTGCAACCCTTTTTTTATTTTTCTATGATTGATTTTAAATCTGCTGGCGAATAATTGATTGATTTTAATGTTTTATTATCCTCTGTTCTGAATACTAAAAACAAGCCATCCACTTCTTTGTAATAGCTGTCTACATCTTTTGTATTTTTATAGTGGCTTATAGTTGCTTCTGCTTCTTCTATAGATTGACATGCTTTACTCATATTGGAGCGTTGAACTTCTTCAAATAACTCATTAAACTTGTCTTTTAGACCAAATTCTAGGACGGCACCTGCTAATACATACTGGATATCACATAATGCATCGGCTACTTCAACTAGATCGTTATTTTGAATCGCTTCTTCCAATTCTTTCAATTCTTCTGCAATCAGAGATACACGTAATGCACTGCGTTTTTCATTCGGAATTGTCGGTTTTTCTAATATAGGATGTTGGAAAACTTTATGAAATTCAGCTACGGATGTTAATGTTTTTGGATCAGTCATGTTATTTTTTATTTACTGCTAAATTATGTAATATTATCTAATTTAAAAATTAGGTATCATAAAAAAAGCAGCTAGGAAGCTGCTTTCTGTATAAAGGAGTAATAATTAAATTAAATGCTTCAATTGTACTAACTCGCGCTCTTCAATATATCTCCAACGACCTCTAGGTAAATCCTTTTTAGTCAAATTGGCATAAACAACGCGATCTAGTTTTACGACTTCATAGCCTAATGATTCAAAAATACGTCTTACAATACGATTTTTACCACTATGGATCTGTACGCCTACTTCTTTTTTACTTCCACCTATTACGTAACTCAAATCATCAGGTTTTACAAAACCATCTTCCAGCTCAAGACCGAATACGATTTTATTGAAGTCACCTTGAGTTAAGCTTTTATTTAATTCTACGTTATAGATCTTGCTGATATTATTACGAGGATGAGAAAGCTTTTCGGCTAAATTACCATCATTTGTCATCAACAATAAACCTGTTGTATTTCTATCTAAACGACCAACTGGATAAATACGTTCTTTTGTTGCTTTTGAAACTAATTCCATTACTGTGTGACGTTCTTGCGGATCATCAGTCGTAGTGATGTAATCTTTTGGTTTATTTAATAAAACATAAACCATTTTCTCGCGTTTCAAACGTTCACCATTATATTTGATGTCGTCTTTTGCTGGATCTACTTTAGCCCCTAATTCAGTGACAGCTTCTCCATTCACGCTAACTACACCTGCAGCGATCAATTCATCTGCTTTTCTTCTAGAACATACTCCAGAGTTAGCGATGTAGCGATTTAAGCGAATTAAGCCATCATTTTGAGATGAAGATTTAGAACGTTGAGGTCTTTCTGAGCTTCTTCTTTCTGTAGATCCTTCTTTACGATCTTCTTCACTATTGAATTTTTTATAAGAAGATTTGTATTGTCTATCTGATTTTTCTCTAGCAGGACGTTTAAAGTCTGTTTGTTCTCCTTCAGATTTTTGGAAAGATCTACCTTCTTTATTAAAAGGTTTGTCAAAACTTCTTTTTCTATCTGAGCTTTCACCATCTCTTTTGAAAGGTCTATCACCTCCAAAAGATTTACCTTCTTTATTGAAAGGTTTGTCAAAACTTCTTTTTCTATCTGAACTTTCACCATCTCTTTTGAAAGGTCTATCGCCTCCAAAAGATCTGCCTTCTTTATTGAAAGGTTTGTCAAAACTTCTTTTTCTATCTGAACTTTCACCATCTCTTTTGAAAGGTCTATCGCCTCCAAAAGATCTGCCTTCTTTATTGAAAGGTTTGTCAAAACTTCTTTTTCTATCTGAGCTTTCACCATCTCTTTTGAAAGGTTTATCGCCTCCAAAAGATCTGCCTTCTTTATTGAAAGGTTTGTCAAAACTTCTTTTTCTATCTGAGCTTTCACCATCTCTTTTGAAAGGTCTATCGCCTCCAAAAGATCTGCCTTCTTTATTAAAAGGTTTGTCAAAACTTCTTTTTCTATCTGAGCTTTCACCATCTCTTTTGAAAGGTCTATCGCCTCCAAAAGATTTACCTTCTTTATTAAAAGGTTTGTCAAAACTTCTTTTTCTATCTGAGCTTTCTCCATCAAATTTTTTGAAAGGTCTATCACCTCCAAAAGATTTTTTGTCGCTACTGTATGGTCTGTCTGTGTTATCTTTATTGCCGAATGATGAACTTCTCGGTCTTTTACTATCTTTGAAATTAGATGATCTATCATCTTTTGAACGATCACCTCTTGGTTTGAAGTTTTCTGAGGTACTTCTTGAGTTTTTGGAGTTGTCATCACGACTGTTCCTTTTATTGCTGAATGGCATCTTATTACTATAAAATAATGTGAATGGCAAAGTTAGCTATAATATTCTTTTTTTCTAGGTTTTAATGCAATTATTTTTTTGTGGATATAAAATTACAAAATAATCAAGCTTAAAATGGGTTTAAACCTTGAAAATGGTAAGTGTTTGTTTTTTAAGTAAATAGTCTTTATCTTTGTAGCCTTGAATTTGTACCAAGCTATTTTTTGATCGATTTTATCGTGGATAGGATAGCATTAAGGGAGTGAATGTTTAGAAAAAAAGTATTATGTTGTAGTCTGATTTTGTCGGCGTTAGTGTTGTCAAAGTTATACTCAAATCCAAACACAATTGCTACAGGTGATGATCAGATCATTGCTATGAAAGCGCCAAGTAATCTTGCTCATAAGGAAGATGAAAAGGAAAAGAACGATAATGAAGAAAATAATCATTATTTAAGTTCATTGACATTTGCTAATGATACATTACCGATCGATCGGCCACATGTTGAAAGTAAATTGTTACGATATTTTAAAAACTTCTCTTTCAGTAAGAGAGGCTCTTACAGTCTTCATAAAAAAGCAGAGACCTATCTGCCGCAGATTGAAAAGATTTTAGCATCCTATGGTATTCCTGAAGACTTTAAGTACGTTCCATTAGTAGAAAGTGGATTGGACAGAGGAGTAGTTTCAACTAAAGGCGCTGGTGGTTATTGGCAATTTATGCCTGCAACTGCAAGACTTTATGGGTTGAAAGTAAATGGAAATGTGGACGAGAGACGTGACTTAGTCAAATCAACTCATGCCGCAGCTAAATACATTAAATCACTTTACAAACAGTTTGGAAATTGGACTCTTGTAGCAGCTGCATATAATGTAGGTGGTGGTAGTCTTAAGGGCTCCATCAGACGTCAGAAAGAGGATAGTTATTACAATTTGAAATTGAATAATGAAACTGGATCGTATGTTTATAAATTGATTTCTATGAAAGAAATTATAGAGAATCCACAAAAGCATGGTTATAAGCGTTATGCAAACCGAGTCGACGAGGAAGATCCAAACAAAAACATGTTATAAAAAAAGGGCTTGAAAATTTTTCAAGCCCTTTTTTTATAACCATACTTATCTTAAATCTACGATTTCATACCCGCTATATTTGCTCTTATTAAAAGTAAATAGACTATTGTCTAACTTCTTATTTGGAGTTTGACTTTTTATCGTATAATTGTACTGACCACCATTTTTATCATAAATTGTAGCGTCGTGAATCAGCTTTGTTGACTTATTGATACGAAGCTTAATCTTCGTATAATTCTTTTTTGTATCTGTTGGTGTTAACTGGACAACATCGAGCAATGTCGTGCCTGATTTCTCATTACCAACTAAGGTATATTTGAAACCTGTTTTATAAAAGCTGAAAATATTGCTGGGATCTATAGCATCTGCATTGTTCTCTATTTCGGCTATTTGAACTTCTTTTTCATCTTTCAAGATTGTGTGCAAATTTTTGCTGTCCGATATCAAATCTTGATTGTTCATCGTAATTTGATATTTATTATTTTTTTTATCTAAATAAAGAGTACCGACATCCGAATAACGTCCTTTGTTGGCAGCTTGAATAGCTGAAAAAGAGAAGTTTGCTTGGATAGTTTGATAACTATCATATTTTTTACTCACTTCGGCTAATAATTTTTTTGCAGCATCTTGCTGTGCAAATGCTGGCATCGCGCCTACTAGTGTGATGACACTTAGTAGTACGTACATTGTTTTTTTCATTTTTTTAATCCTTCCTTAATGTTTCTAAAAACTGTTCTAAAGAATATTCATCTGGATAGAGTACTTCACGGGCTTTGCTGCCTTCAAAAGGTCCAACAATTCCTGCGGACTCCAACTGATCAATTATCCTCCCAGCTCTATTGTATCCCAACTTTAACTTACGTTGGATTAAAGATGTTGATCCCTGTTGGTGCATGACAATCAGGCGTGCTGCCTCTTCAAATAATTGATCTCTATCGGAGAAATCAAAATCTGTTGAACCAGATCCATCGCCACTTTCGTCCACATATTCAGGCAGCATAAATGCGGATGGATATCCACGTTGACCACCAATAAAGTCAGAAATCATTTCTACCTCTGGTGTGTCTACAAATGCACACTGAATACGAATCAAATCACTACCTGTCGATAATAACATATCTCCTCGACCAATTAATTGATCAGCACCTCCAGAATCTAAAATAGTTCGTGAATCTACTTTAGATAATACTCGGAATGCCAGACGTGCCGGGAAATTGGCTTTAATCGTACCTGTAATAATGTTTACTGATGGACGTTGAGTGGCAATTACTAAGTGAATACCTACTGCACGTGCTAGCTGCGCTAAACGTGCGATGGGTGTTTCAACCTCTTTACCAGCGGTCATCATCAAGTCGGCAAACTCATCTACTATAAGAACTATAAAGGGTAAGAATCGATGACCCTCCTCAGGGTTTAATCTGCGATTGACAAATTTTGCATTATATTCTTTTAAATTACGTACTTGTCCATTTTTTAACAAGTCATAACGTTGATCCATTTCAATACAAAGTGAATTTAAAGTATTGATAACCTTCTTTGTATCTGTAATAATGGCGTCTTCTTCTCCTGGTAGTTTAGCTAAAAAGTGACGTTCTATTTTTTTGAATAATGAAAGTTCTACTTTTTTTGGATCGACTAATACAAATTTTAATTCTGCTGGATGTTTCTTATACAGTAGGGAAGTCAAAATAGCATTGATACCTACAGATTTACCTTGTCCTGTTGCACCGGCAACTAATAAGTGGGGCATTTTGGCCAAATCTGCTATATAGACTTCATTCGAGATTGTCTTTCCTAAAGCAATCGGAAGATCCATATCTGTTTTTTGGAATTTCTCTGTTGCAATTACGGACTTCATGGAAACCATCTCTGGATTACTATTCGGTACCTCGATCCCAATCGTGCCTTTTCCTGGCATCGGAGCAATAATACGAATACCTAAAGCTGCTAAACTTAAGGCGATATCGTCTTCCAAGTTTTTAATTTTTGAAATACGGACACCTGGCTTAGGGATGATTTCATATAAGGTTACAGTTGGTCCAATGGTAGCCTTGATATGTTCAATCTCAATGTTATAATTTCTTAAAGTGTCAACAATTTTATTTTTATTGACTTCTAATTCTTGTTGGTTAATGGTGATTTTTCCCGTTCCATAATCGCGCAGTAGATCTAATGTTGGATGTTGATACCCCGATAAATCTAACTTTGGATCATATTGACCAAACTGTGCAACTAAGTCATTAGCCGTAATTGTTTTTTCTTCCTTAAGGGATTCTACTTCTAATTCATGATCCGATTCGGGTGCGTCCTCGATAACTGGATCTAATTCTATAGGATTGTCTACCGTAAATGAAATGCTATTATCCGAAACAACATCCGTTTCTTCCTTAATTTCACGAGTTGGTTCTTCAATCTCAAATGGAATAACAACTTTATTTTCGGGTTTGATCTCCGATATGGGTAAAACAATCTCTTTATGGGGAGGAGTAGGATCTTCATTTAATCGGATATCTCCATTTCTATGAGATTGAAATTTATCGTTGAGGCTAGGGGCAGGAGTATAAGTCTCTCTTCTATTGATTAAAGGCTCAGATGGAATGGGTTCTGATGATCTAATGGTGTTGCTATAATTCTCTTCTTCCTCTACATCTAATGCTTCCTCATCTTCGTTGTTTTTACGGGAATCAAAAATACTAAACTTAAGATCCAGATTGTATACCAGGATCAAAGTCGTTAAATACGCAAAGATCAATATTCCGGCTACGCCTACGGTACCGATCTGAGCCTCTAATAGCTTATTGGTCCAAAAACCAAATTTCCCTTCTAAGATATGAGGAACTTTGGCAAAAAAACTATGTAAAAATCCTAACGTAACGGATATGAAGACAATAGCGATAAAGGAATAGATAATGGTACGATATACGGGTAAGATCGATTTTTTGTACAGTAATTTATATCCAATCACAAAAAATACAAGTATAAACAGGAAAGAAGCGATTCCAAACCAATTGTAGATAAATTGATTTGCGAATAATGCGCCATATTTTCCTAGTCTATTTTCTACGACAGGCAATTCTATATCTGGATTGTCAATTTCTTCTGCTGTATTCATCACAACACCCCAACCACCATTATTAGTAGCGATGTAACTTTGATCTTCTGACCAGGTGAATAAATAGGAGACAAATGCAATTCCCAATAGGACTGCACATAGTATGAGAAATGCGCCTAAAATTTTCACTAATTTTTGCTGCATTTCTGATAAGTCTCTAGCTGGAGATGCCTCTTTATCTTCTACTTTCTTATTCTTTGGAGTTTCTTTTTTTGTACTCCTCTTAAATGATGTATTAGCGCTAGATGGTCTAAATGTATTTCCTTTATTTGACATGAATGTTTCACAGTTATCCTTCATACAAACTTAGGTATTTAGAAGGAAATTTAATTGGCTTATAAACCTTTTATTTTTTGTTGTAGCATTTTATTTATAACAAACGTTTTTTATACAGACGATCGTTGAATTTGTTGAAAAATAAAAAAATAAAAATGAAGAAAGCATTATTTTTTGGATTCAGTATAATAGTTTTTATGCTGACATTAAATTCATGCAATAAACTAGATGATGATTTCACGTATGTGGAAATCTCTGCTGTGTCTGCAGTGAATGTTGTACCTGGTTCTGCCGGATTGGATATTGGTCTGGATCAGAATAAATTGAATAATAACTGGGAAAGTGTCTTTTCTTATAATCGATATCTATTTTATAAAAATGCTTATCCTGGAAATAGATTAGTACGGGTGTTTGATCCGAGATCCAACTCTGGGGATACTGCATTGGTCAGTAAAACGGTCAGCTTTACGCCGGGTAAATTCTATAGCTTATATGTCATCGGCAAAGATAAAGTGGATGTGCTGGCTACTGAGGATAATTTTGGTACATTAAACCCTGGATATGCAAAATTTAGGTTTATGAACTTAAGCCCTGAAGCACCGAAGCTTACCTTAACTTTAAATGATACGGATAGTTTATCTGTCAAAGATAAAGCATATAAAGATTTGGATAATTTTAGAAATATAAAAGTTTCTGAGGTATATAAGCTCAAGATCAATGGTGTTGGTGTAGCAGAACTGTTGGGAGATTTTAAACCTGAAGAGAAAGAAGTGTATACAATTTATGCTTCGGGCTTAACCTCGAGTAGTGATGCCAACAAAAAATATGGTTTTCAAATTATTAAACATAAATAAAAATTCCCGTTATAATTTTGGTTGATTATAATAAGTAGACCTGTTCTTTCCAGAACAGGTTCTTTTTTTATCTAAAATTGATTCATAGAAGTACTCGTATTTAATCGAATCGGTAAAATATAGCTGACACTCACGGGTATACCTCTTTGGCGTCCAGGTGTCCATTTTTTCATTTTTTTTGTTACTCTGAGTGCTGCTTCTCCGGTGCCATATCCAAGATCTCTTTTGATTTTAAAATCTCTGGGTTCCCCACTTTTATCTATGACGAATTCGACTTCCACTGTTCCATTTACACCTTCGGTCAATGCCTGTCTGGGAAAATCATAATTTCTGCTGATATATTGCATCAAAGATGAAATTCCCCCTGGATAGTCAGGTTGCTTACCTACGCTAATCGAATCGTAGGGTGTTTGCTGACCTAATGAATCTGTTGTAATACCAGAAATCAGCTTACCTGCTATGAAAGTTTCTACAAAAGTATATCGCTTCCCATTAAAGTGTCCTCTCCATTCACCTTCTTTTTTATGGTTTACATAATTTCCCTCTTCATAGGTATACGAATTATCTGCAACTTCAACTGCAAATCCATTTCCATTTTTTAATAATATTTTACCTGTTGAATCGACATATGCTAGATAGAGTGGTTCGTCAATTTTATATTTTCCTTTCCTATCTATCTTATATGGATAATAGAGGATTGATTTAATTTTACCATTATTATGATAGTAAAAAGCGGTATCGATCTGTTCGGAATGGTTCGAGTACATGACTTCAGATTTCAGATTTCCATTTTCAAACAGTTCATATTTTTTACCTTTAAATTTTGTTGCAAAAATATCGGTTACTTTTCCTTGAAGCTTGAGCGCATTATTCGCAAGATAATATTCTTCAACGATCGTATCTTTAGTATTTTGATCTGGAATGGTAACAATTCGTGCATAATGGGCTTTTTCTAACTCTTTGGTTGCCTTGTTATTTTTTGTATATAAGGTTTGGAAGCTAACTTGTCCGTAACCTATGGTACATGTAAGTAGGAATAAAAAGATAATTAGCGCGATCTTTCTCATTAGGTTTAAAATTTTGATATAAATGTAATTTTATAAATCGTAAAGATAGCAAAAGTTTATAAAATAAAAATGACCGATCAAATCGGTCATTTTTATTTTATAAATTTAAAAAAACTTACTCAGCAATAATTAAATAGTAATTTTTCTTACCTCTTTGTGCAATGATGTATTGATTATTGATCAAGTGAGATGTGTTGATTACTTGTTCGATATCTGTCGCTTTCTCGCGGTTGATCGATACACCACCACCTTGTAGCATTTTGCGTGCTTCACCTTTAGAAGGGAATACCTGTGTATTTACTGCTAGCAGATCTAAAATATTGATCCCGCTGCTTAGCAATTCCTTTGAAATATTAAATTGCGGAATACCTTCGAATACATCTAAAATAGCTTCATGGTCCAAACCATTTAAGAATTCAAGCGTACCATTGCCAAATAAGAAATCTGATGTTTTGATTGCCGTTTCATACGCTTCTTCCGAATGGGTACGAATGGTAATATCTTTTGCTAAAGCCTTTTGTACTGCCCTTGTATGTGGAGCAGCATCATGCTCAGCTATGATAGCGTCAAGTTCTTCTTTTGATTTTAAGGTGAATATCTTAATCCAGTTTTTAGCATCATCATCTGAAGTATTTAACCAAAATTGGTAATATTTATAAGGGGAAGTTTTCTTTGGATCTAACCATACTGCTCCTGATTCTGTCTTACCAAATTTTTGACCGTCTGCTTTTTTTATTAATTGTGTCGTAATCGCGAAAGCAGTTCCTTGATCTTGACGGCGAATAAATTCAGTACCTGTTACGATATTTCCCCATTGATCTGAACCACCCATTTGTACTTTACAATTGTGATGTTTCCAGAGATAATAGAAGTCATATCCTTGAATCAGTTGGTACGAAAATTCTGTAAATGAAAGGCCGTTTTCACCTTCCAAACGTTTTTTTACAGAATCTTTAGACATCATATAGTTAACAGTAATCAATTTACCTACATCACGAATAAAATCCAAAAATTTAAAATCTTTGAACCAGTCGTAATTGTTAACCATTTTAGCGTCGTTTTCACCTTCTCCAAATGCCAGAAATTTCCCTAACTGATTTTTCAAACAGTTCACATTATGATTTAATGTGTGTTCGTCCAATAGGTTACGTTCTGCAGATTTGAAAGAAGGGTCTCCAATCATTCCCGTTGCACCACCAACCAAAGCGACAGGTTTATGTCCTGCATTTTGGAAGTGTATCAATGTCATGATTTGTGTCAAGTGACCTACGTGTAAAGAGTCACCTGTTGGATCAAAACCAATATAACCAGATACTTTTTCTTTATTTAGTAAGTCTTCAGTTCCTGGCATAATGTCTTGAAGCATGCCTCTCCAGCGTAATTCTTCTACAAAGCTCATTGTGTAAAATGGATTAAAAATTTTAATATAAGCCACAAATATAAGAGATTAAGCTGTATATTGAGTCAATATTTATCGTTAAATGACTACGACGGGTATAAAAATGATGTTATGAATTTTTTGTCACACTTTTATTTCGAACGTTTTGCAACTACTCCAGAAAGAGTTGTCGGTAGTTTGTTACCTGATCTATTGAAAAATGCAGATAAAAACTTTGTACTCAGACCCAATAATTTTGAAGATAAACTCCGTGTGAATCCTTTACATCTTGATTTGCTAAAAGGATGGAATGGACATGTCGAAGTGGACCGCTTATTTCATAATTCGGATTATTTTTTTCATCATACACATGAAATTAAAGAATCAGTCAGGGATGAGTTAGCTGGCTTGCCTATTCGTCCTTCATTTTTTGCCCACATTGCACTAGAATTACTCTTAGATCATCTATTAATCGTGGATAAAGCGATTTCTATCCCTAAATTTTATAGTGCATTGGAAAAACTGGATCGTGGTTCTTTAAAATCGTTCTTAGCCATCAGTGAATTAAAAGATATGGCTAAGTTTGATACTTTTTTTGATCGGTTTCAGTCCTCTCAGTATCTCTATGAATATGCCGATATGAAACAACTCACTCGAGCCTTATTTCAGATTTGTAAACGTTTATGGTCTTTTGATGTAGAGGATGAGCGAATTTTATCGTTAACCAGTAAATTAATAGGTTATATGAATCAAAATTTGACTGATTTCCATGATATCTATCATTATATCCATTATGAAATGATAGATTTTGAATAGTATGTATGTTGCATGCTTACTATCCATCTATTTTTTTTATTTTCGTAACCAATTACTTAACTTATTAACAAAAACTACATGTTTAAAAGACTTTTTCGCAAGAAAAGTGTTGATCAAATTATATACGACTCTCAGCATGGTGAGGGTTCTGGACTTGCAAAAGTACTAGGTGTAAGGGATTTGGTTTCACTTGGTATCGCTGCTATAGTAGGTGCTGGGATTTTCAGTACAATTGGATTGGCAAGCTATGAAGGGGGGCCAGCGGTTTCACTTTTATTTATTTTTACAGCCTTTGCGTGTGTTTTTACAGCTTTGTCCTATGCCCAGTTTGCTAGTACGGTTCCAGTTTCAGGGAGTGCTTATACTTATGCTTATGTTGCTTTTGGAGAATTGTTTGCTTGGATCATTGGTTGGGCATTGGTCTTGGAGTATGCTGTTTCTAATACGGTTATTGCCATTTCGTGGTCACAATATTTTGCGTCCATGCTTGAAGGGTTTGGAATCCATATACCAGCATGGCTATCCATGGCTCCTGGTTATGCCTTAGATGCATCTGAAAAGCTTGCTAAACATGGAGCAGCAGCCTTAACTGCGGCAGATAAACATGGACTGGAGGCGTATTTGAGTGCTCCTCGAATAGGAGGGATGCCCATTATATTTGACCTTCCAGCTGGTATTATCACCGTTTTAGTCACTGCCTTAGTATATATTGGAATTAAAGAGTCGCAACGTGCCAGTGCCATTATGGTCATGATTAAAGTTGGAATTATTTTGGCCGTTATCTTTGGCGGGATGTTTTATGTAAAGCCGGAAAATTGGACACCATTCGCTCCAAATGGCATGCATGGGGTCATGGGAAGTGTAGCGGCTGTCTTTTTTGCTTTTATCGGTTTTGATTCGATTTCAACGACAGCTGAGGAATGTAAAAATCCACAGCGTGATTTGCCCAAAGCCATGATTTGGTGTCTGGTAATCTGTACGGTACTATATGTCTCTATTACATTGATATTAACGGGGATGGTTAACTATACGGAGCTGAACGTCAAAGATCCTTTGGCTTTTGTGTTCAAATATGTTGGATTTGACTATATGGCTGGTATTATATCGGTTACTTCAGTAATCGCAATTACAAGTGCGCTACTGGTTTATCAATTGGCACAACCGAGAATTTGGATGACCATGAGTCGGGATGGGCTGATGTCTAAGCGCTTTGCTCGCATTCACCCAAAATATAAAACACCTTCTTATGCAACAATCGTAACAGGAATTGTCGTTGGCGTACCGTCCTTATTTTTCAAAATGGATTTTTTCGTCGATTTAACTAGTGTTGGGACATTCTTTGCCTTTATTATGGTATGTGCTGGTGTACTTTATATGGATTATTCGGGCTTATCTGAAAAGTCGAAATTTAGGGTTCCCTACTTAAATGGTAAATATCTTGTCGGTATTGGTTTATTGACTGCAATAATTTTGATCGGGATATACGGTCAGTCAATTTTAGTGGAATGGAAGAATTTAACCTTTATGGAGATCGTAGAGCATAAGGTACTGGTTATTATATTTTGGTTGACCTGGTTGGGATTAAGTATCTATAGCTTTAAGATGAATTTTTCATTATTACCTGTTACTGGAATTTTAATCAACCTATATTTGATGACTGAATTAGGCGCTAGTAATTGGATTATATTTATTATATGGTTAATTGGAGGGCTCGTTATATACTTTTTGTATGGGTATAAACATTCAAAACTAAATAAGGAAAGTATTTCTTAAGTGACGTATGGCTATATAAAAAAAGCTCTAAACTATGTTTAGAGCTTTTTTTATATAGATTAGAATCTCCAAAGAAGTATTCTACCAACTTTATTTCCTTGTTCCATGCGGATGACTTCCATTTCGACGACATTGAGTTTTTTTAACTTATGTTGTAAACCTCTGATATCTTCCCGGTGTGCTACTAGTGTCGAAAACCATTTTACTTGATCTTTGTAAAACTGACTTTCAAAAATCATTCGTCCGATAAAAGCCTTTTCACCGCCATCGCACCACAGTTCGCTTCCTTGACCTGCAAAACTTTGAACGATGTTCTCTTGCTCTGCTGGCTTTAAGCTTTTTATTTTACGGTCTGCTTGTGCCAATGCTTCTAATTGAGAGGAGAAGAATGGGGGATTACAGATCACCATATCATATTTTTCATTTTCAAGAATGATATCCTTGAAGATGGCTTTGGGATTATTCTGTAATCTGATCTGTACATTATTTTTAAGTTCTGGATTTAACCGAACGATTTCAATGGCATTTTTGTATGCTTTTTTTACAATTTCTGAACCTACAAATGACCAGCCGTATTCATGATGACCCACAATTGGGTAGATACAATTTGCTCCAACTCCGACATCAAGGATCTTAACTTGTTTTCCTTTCGGAATTTCATTGTTGTTGCTTTTAGCTAATATATCAGCAACGTAATGAATGTAGTCTGCACGTCCTGGAATAGGAGGGCAAAGGTTTTCCTTAGGAATATCCCAATATTGAATGTTATAGTATTGTTGAAGTAATGCTTTATTTAAAAGTCTTACTGCTTCGGGATTTGTAAAATCTATTGTTTTTGTACTGTAATCGTTAACAAAAATGAATGGTTTGAGTTCAGGAACGACTTTGACTAATTTAGCAAAATCGTATGCATCAAGATGTTTATTTCTAGGGTGAAGTTTTTTTGTGGGAGTTGTTGCTGTTCCTGCCATAATGTTGTATTTGATGCAAAAATAAGCTTTTATTTTAAGAGATCGCTGAAATAAAAGTAGGTTGTGCTAAAAGGTCAATAAAAAAACCTCCAAGCTGTATTTAACTTCTTGGAGGTTTTATGGTATAAACAGGATACTATCAGTTGTTTTTCCGCTTTAAATCTATGGTAGTTGTTTGGGGTAAACTTAATGGGACACGTTCAATGGTTACAAAACTAGCATCCAATCCAAATCCTTTTTCTTCGGAAAGACTTAGTTTTTTAAGATAACCATATATCTCCATAATAATACGCTCTGACCAGCTCAATTGATTACCCTTTGAAAGTACTTTTTCTAATACAACAAATTTAAAATCTCCAGGGATTTTGTGTTTTTTTAAGGTGTCGTATTGGCTTGTAATATCGATTTCACCTTTTTGAACCATATCTTCTACTACTTTTCTGAATAGTAAACTGATGCGTTGTTCTTCTCTAAATCCAAGTTTGAAATCTATACGAATTAACTTTCCTGGAATCAATTGATCGATGGTATACTCTCTTGTATGAGGGTGATCCATGACATCCACGTGTACTAGCCAATAGACATCAGCACGTTTTGGTTTCTTATTCAATATAGAATAAATGATTTTGGATTCGATCTCTGACTTAAAGTTGGCACTTGTTAAATACACTAAATGCGATGCGTACGGTGGTACGGACTTGTCCTCACTCAGTTCCGAAATAATGGGATAATATTTATCGATATTAATGAAGTTAACAAATCTATTTTTAATACGTCTGGCACTCCACCAAGCATACATAATCAGAAATAGAAGGGAGGCTAAGAGTAATGTGAGCCATCCACCATGTGCAATTTTAACACCATTTCCGACTAAAAATATTAATTCTAATATTAAATAAAAGCCTGTAAATAAAGCAATAAGATATTTATTGATTTTTTTAGAAGCAAGAAAGAATGCCATCAAAACTGTTGTTGTTAAGAATGTCAAATTGATAGCCAAACCGTAAGCGGCTTCCATGTTGCTGGATTCTCCAAAAATTTTAATAATTAACATACATCCCGCCCATAGGATCAAATTGATTGAAGGAACATATAATTGTCCTTTATGATCACTGGGATAGCGAATGGCAACCTTAGGCCAAATATTTAAACGTACGGCTTCAGATATCAGGGTGTATGAACCTGAAATCATCGCTTGACTAGCAATAACGGCAGCCATGGTGGCAATTGCAATACCATAACCAAGAAACCAATGGGGCATGATCGCATAAAACGGATTATTTTCACCTAAGACTTTTCCTTCTTGGGTTAATAACCAGGCACCTTGACCAAAATAATTAAGAACAAGTGTTAGTTTTACGAATATCCAGCTGATACGAATATTATCTTTACCGCAGTGTCCCATATCTGAATACAGTGCCTCGGCTCCTGTCGTACATAGAAATACTGCCCCAATGATAAAAAGTGCATTGGGATATGCAATTAATAATTTAATGGCATAATACGGGTTAAGGGCTTTGAGTACTTCATATTCAAGGTGAATATTGCTAAGTCCTAAAACTCCAATAGTTGAAAACCAAATAAACATCAGTGGCCCAAATATTTTACCGACTACCGATGTACCAAATCGTTGGATGGCAAATAAAAGTGTGATGATGGTCACAACAATTGGAATTGTTGGTAAACCAGGATACTTAATGTCTAGACCTTCAATCGCAGAGGAGATCGTAATGGCTGGTGTAATCATGCCGTCGGCAAGAAGCGTTGCTGCTCCAATCATTGCCGGGAAAATCAACCATGGTGCCCTTTTGCGAACTAATGAAAATAGGGATAGGATACCTCCTTCTCCTTTATTGTCAGCTTGGAGTGTAATCAGTACATATTTTACAGTTGTTTGTAAGGTAACTGTCCAAAACACACATGATAATCCACCTAGAACAAGGTCTTTGTCGATGACCCCCTTATTCATGATGGCCTTAAAAACATAGAGCGGAGAGGTACCAATATCTCCAAAAATAATCCCTAAACTAATTAGGAGACCTGCAAGGCTTACCTTTTGTGCGGTACTTTGATGACTTGTCGTCATTTTTTTATTTGATTTAAGTAAAAAAACCTTCATTTTAACACGAATACGAAGGTTCGTTGCAATTGAAAAACTCGTGCCAAATTTTAGCAATTTGTTTGACAACGCCAAATCTTGTTAAAAATTGTTAAAAGACAAATTTTTATTCGATATAAGTTAATAATATCTAAACAAATAACCTACTTTTGTTGTTGATATATTGGTTTAGATATATTATATTTGATTAAACTATAACCAATCTAAGAAGTCGTATATACAAATGAAAATTAATTTTAAGAAAATAGCTTATTTATGTCTGCTCTGCGTGGTTACGTTGACAGGAAGCTTAGGCTATGCTTCTGTATTGCACGCTTCTTCTTCCACCAAAAATTTGGATAGAGCTAATCATCAAGCTGATGTTATAGGATTTGCAGTTAATCCTGAGAATGCTAAAGATGTTGATAAGTTAATCAATAATGTTAAAGTTTTTTATAATCCTATTTCAGAACAGATCAGCTTATCTTTTAAATTGAATAAGCAAAGTTCTGTTGCCATTAAAGTCATGGATGCTTTGGGTAATGAGGTGGTTCAGTTAATGAATGGGAGTTTAGATGCGGGTAATCAAAATTTATCTTTTGATCCAAGTGGAAAACTTAATTCTGGGTTTTATTTTATCCGAGTGGTTTCAGGTTCAGAAACTGTTGTAAAGAGATTTTCTGTTCGTAAATAAATTAGCGAAGCGCTAGAATATAAGAAAGGCTTAAATGATATCATTTAAGCCTTTTTCTTTAATTGGGTATTTCATTTTCTTCTATCCACAAACCATCAGATTTGATGATATTGATGAGTTCGTCCAGTGCATGGGCAGAGCTCACGTTTTTCTTAACGACTTCCTGTCCCCGGTAGAGTGTTATTTTGTCTGGACCAGCGCCAACGTAACCATAATCCGCATCAGCCATTTCACCAGGTCCATTGACAATACATCCCATGATTCCAATCTTTAATCCTTTCAGGTGATTTGTCCTATTTCTGATCATTTGCGTTGTTTCTTGGAGGTCAAAAAGTGTTCTACCGCAGCTTGGGCAAGAAATGTATTCTGTTTTGGAAATTCGAGATCTGGTGGCTTGTAGTATACCAAATGATAAGGACACGATTTTGTCTAATGGTGTAGCGGGTGATTCAATCCAAACACCAGAGCCAAAGCCATCAATTAAAAGTGCTCCCAAATCAGTTGCAGCATATAATTGTATTTTTGAAATGGGCTCTTCGGGATTCATAATATCGCCAACAGGTCCTGAAAATCCAGCAGGATCGTAAGTTCTTTTAATAATCACAGGATTGTCTAAACCAATTTCTTGTAGATTTTTAAAAAATTGTCTTTGTTCTGCCATTCCATGAGAAGCTGCTGTTTCTAATACAAACACGATCGTCTTATCAAGTTGTAAGTTTTCAAATAAACTTGTCGTTAAATCCGTATTTTTTATTTTGATCAGGTTGAGTACTTGATCTTTTTCTGTTGCTTGATTGAATTCTTCTAATGTAAATAAGGGATGGATATTAGCTTTGTTTTGTATGTTTTTCCACGTTTTGTAATTATAGAGTTGTTTTAGATTTGCTGGCATATTGAATGAAGGCAATTGATCAGCTAAATACACAAAATCAACAGATTGTTCACCCATATGGTATTTGTCCAATAGCATATCATAGCGATAGCCTGCTTGTGCTAAAAAATTGGCATCTTTCAAATTTTGCGTAGATATGTCAACGACTACACGTGGAACTAATGATCCTCCAATAAAGGTATTAACTTCTTTGGAGATATATGGTGTAGCTATATTATTATCTGTTAATTTTAAGATTGGAGGAATAGTTATGGTATCGACATCATATTGCCTTTTTGTATATCTTTTCACTAAAGCAATCGCGACTGGAGCTTCTTTTTCCGGTTCCTCAGTCAAGGATACCCGCACCGTATCCCCTAATCCATCTTCTAATAATGTTCCAATTCCTACGGCTGACTTGACTCGACCATCCTCTCCATCTCCGGCTTCAGTAACGCCCAAGTGTAAAGGATAATTCATGTTTTCAGAAACCATTTTTTCGACTAAAAGTCTATAAGCACGAACCATTACCTGTGGATTGCTCGATTTCATGGATATGCATAAATTATAGTAATTTAAGTCTTCACAAATTCGGATAAATTCCATGGCCGATTCAACCATTCCTTCGGGAGTATCACCATAATGGCTCATGATTCGATCTGAAAGGGAACCATGATTGGTTCCTATACGCATAGCCGTTCCGTACTCTTTACAGATATTGACTAAAGGTTTGAACTTTTTGTATATCCGATCTAATTCTGCTTGATACTCGCTGTCTGTATAACTAAGTTGATCAAATTTTTTCTTGTCGGCATAGTTACCTGGATTGACGCGGACTTTTTCAACAATCCTCGCAGCAACTTCTGCTGCATTGGGTGTGAAATGAATGTCAGCGACTAATGGTACCTGATATCCTCTGAGGCGCAATTCTTTTTTTATATTGGCCAGATTATTTGCTTCTTTTATCGAAGGTGCTGTGATCCTCACATATTCACAACCGGCATCTACCATTTTTATAGTTTGCTCCACAGAACCTAAGGTATCCATGGTGTCGATTGTTGTCATGCTCTGAATACGTATCGGATTGTCCCCACCCATCGGTACATCCCCAATCTGCACTTCTCTTGTTTTCCATCTTGAATACGTGGTTTGCGAGTTGCAATAAATATCAGGCAATGTCAAAAGTTTACTTGTGTCCATATCTAATTGCAAAGTTATGTATTCTACTGCACTTATTTAAGCTCTTTTAATAGCGAGTTATCGATACAGAAGTGATACCTCCATCAATAGCAATCTGAAACTTATTTTTTGCTTTATCAAAATTAGGACTAGTCAATGTTCCTTTTTCATTACCCTTTATAAAACTATCATCAGCATTTACGGAGGACAATGCCATTTCTGTTATAATCTGACAAGCCGCATCTCTTGGAATGGCAATTTGGATCGAAGATGCTCCAGCATCAATATTGATGTTTGAATTTATCTGTGGATACCCTAACTTTAAGTCTAAATTACTTGCGCCAGCGTCAATTGTCAAATTTCTAAGTTTGAAGTTTGACAAATCCCCTTGAATATCTGCTGCACCTACATCTAAGTTTAGATCCCAAATGATATTCTTATTGAGTTTGATTAGCGTGGTATTACCTTTTGAGTTTATCCCTTTTTTTGTTTTTCCGCTTAAATTCAGTGTGGTAGGTTGCCCTTCTTTTGAATCAGAATTTAGTGAAAGAAAATATTTATTGGAATTATTTGTTGCTTCAAATAAATTAGATTCAGTGGTGTCTTTTAATTTTATTTGGGTAGCTCCCAAATCAATGTTTGCTGTTGCATGGGTGATATTTCCACTATTTTTACTGGATACAAAGTTTGACGTTCCCTTAAAGTCTTCTTCATCCATATCGATATCCACGTGGTTGTTTTCCATGATGCGGGATAAAAAACTTTGATTGGGTGTCGTTATACCGATATAAGTAAATATGGATAAAATAACACACGTGGTTCCGATAGATATGATATAACCAATATCTTTTTTTGGAACTAGAATATTTACTCCGACTAATATAATCAGTAGTGGCCAGTAGCGAAAAACCTCAAACCAATTGAAATCAATAATGTCCATCTTACTTAAAAGAAGTATGATTCCAATGAATAAAAATATAATACCTGTTGTGATTCTCTTTGCGTCCATAATATAATCGTTTATTCTTTTATTTTTAAACTACATCACAAATGTAAACTAAAAATAAATTTTTGATTTTATAAATTAGGTTATTCATGTACTAATCTCGGTAAAATATATCATTTCATCGGTAATTGAGTTGTGGTATTTCTAAGCAATAGGTATTAATGAGTTATTTAGAAGTATTGGCTATCTTTGAAGCAAAGTATATTTTATCATGGCATTATAAAAAACCAATTTGTATTTTATGGTGTTATAATAGTATCTTAGATTTTAATGAAGAAAAAACACTGTAAAAATATATGATATTTCACCATATAGGTTCTTATTTGCTACTGCTACGCTCGGTTTTGAAGAAACCAGAGAAAGGAAAGATTTACTGGAAAGAGACTATGCATGCTATGAACGAAATAGGTCTTGGATCCCTTGGACTTATTGTTATTATTTCCACCTTTATCGGAGCCGTTATGACGATGCAAATTGCTTTCCAATTGGTTTCTGATCTAATTCCAAATTCAATTATTGGCTCTATTAATCGAGATTCCAATATTTTGGAATTGGGACCTACTATTTCAGCCTTAGTTCTTATGGGAAGCGTGGGTTCATCGATTTCCTCACAAATAGGTTCGATGCGCGTCACCGAACAAATAGATGCTTTAGAAATCATGGGAATTAATGCTCCTGGATATTTGATCTTGCCTAAGATACTTGCAGGTATCACGATGGTACCTGTTTTAGTGACTATAGCAATTTTTTGCTCTATCGTCGGAGGTCTTATCGGCGGAGCGCTTTCGGGAGCTGTGACACCATCTGATTACATTATGGGTATTCAAGAGGGATTTAATGGCTTCACTGTTACTGTGGCATTGGTGAAAGCTTTTGTCTTTGGCTTTATTATTACTTCCATATCTGCATATAAAGGTTTTACCGTAAGTGGTGGTGCTCTTGAAGTTGGTCAAGCAAGTACAAAAGCGGTTGTCATTGGTTGTATAACCATCTTGGCAGCTGATTATTTGATAACGGCGTTGATGCTTTAATTTCTTTTAAAAAATTATGATACAAATAGAGCATATTTATAAATCCTTCGGAAGTAACGAGGTACTGAAAGGTATTGATGCTACTTTTGAACCGGGTAAGGTGAGTTTAATTATTGGTGGTTCAGGATCTGGAAAAAGTACTTTATTAAAATGTATGGTTGGTTTACACGAACCAGATCAAGGCCGTGTTCTTTTTAATGGTCAAGATTTTTCAAAATTAAGTTTTGAAGATCGTATTCCTGTCCGAAAAGAGATCGGCATGTTATTTCAAAATTCGGCGCTTTTTGATTCCATGACTGTTGAACAGAATATTATTTTTTCTTTGGATATGTTTACAGACATGTCTAAATCTGAAAAATTGGATCGTGCTAATTTTTGTTTAGAAAGAGTAAATTTAAAGGGGCGAAATCAACTTTATCCTTCAGAACTCTCAGGAGGGATGAAAAAGCGTGTTGGCATAGCTCGTGCTATAGCTATGAGCCCGAAATATCTTTTTTGTGATGAACCCAATTCTGGCTTAGATCCAGAAACTTCAATATTGATTGATGAACTCATATTAGAATTGACACAAGAATATAATGCAACTACTATTGTGGTGACGCATGATATGAACTCCGTAATGGGTATTGGTGAATATATTCTTTATCTCTATAAGGGACAGAAGTTTTGGGAAGGTTCAAATCAGGATATGATGCGGTCTGATGTGAAGGAGTTGAACGATTTTGTATTTGCAAGTCCATTAATGAAGCGCGCAAAAGAAACGATGTAATCTGTTGATCTTTGCTTATTTGTTTTTAGATTTACGTATCTTTGCGCCAAATTATTGATTTTGACTACTACAGATATACAATTATTAACACCACAACATTGGAAAGATTACGAGTTAATCGATTGTGGTGATTTCGAAAAATTAGAACGTTTTGGGGACTTAGTTTTAATTCGTCCTGAGCCACAGGCTGTATGGCCAAAAACATGGTCAGAGGCAGAATGGAATAAACGCCATGATATTAAATTTAAAGGCCGGTCTGCTACCTCTGGTGAGTGGATGAAAAAAAATCCTAAAGTACAAGATCGCTGGCATATACAATATAAAAATAATGATGTTGCGATTAAGTTTCGTCTGGGATTGACCTCTTTCAAACATGTCGGCATTTTTCCGGAACAAGCTGTCAACTGGGATTATATCTCACAGTCTGTGCGCGCATTTGAAACGGATAAACCTAAAGTTTTAAATTTATTTGCCTATACAGGTGGAGCATCTTTGATTGCTCGTGCTGCAGGTGCCGATACCACTCACGTAGACTCTATCAAACAAGTAGTTACTTGGGCGAATGAAAATCAAGAATTATCAGAAATTGACAATATTCGTTGGGTTGTAGAGGATGCTCTGAAATTTGTAAAACGTGAAGTAAAGCGTGGAAATAAATACAATGGTATCATATTGGATCCGCCAGCCTATGGACATGGTCCGAAAGGGGAGAAATGGAAATTGGAGGATCATATCATGGAAATGATGCATGATGTTGTACAATTATTAGATCCTAAAGAACATTTCTTGATCTTAAATACGTATTCTTTAGGTTTTTCATCAGTGATCGTAGAGAATTTAATTCGTACAGCATTTCCTAAAGTGGAAAATCTAGAAGTTGGAGAACTTTATTTACAAGCTACAGCAGGACCTAAATTACCTTTGGGAGTATTTGGGAAATTTAGAAAAGTGGCTAAATAAATATATCAAATATAGAATAATAAAGGAGTAACCAATCTAGTTACTCCTTTATCATTTTTAGACATTATATTCAGGTACACGTGTCTATTAAAATTTTACCTCAGCGAGCTCGATTTCTGCATTCTTAAGTTGTTCGGGTATGTTGTCTATTACATGACTAGAAAAACCTTTCAAATCATTTTTTAATCTGTTGTAATAGGCTATTCCTTCCAAAAGCTGATTTTTAAATTTTTCTAAATATTTTATTTTCTTATCATTGACTGTATCTGCATTCATTTCTACATATTTTTTAATGTGCGCTACATAGAGTTGTAGTTCGCTAATAAATAGAAATGGACGGTTATCATTTTGAATCAAATCATATTTTCCGTAGATGTGGTTGATCATTTGGTCCAGTGAGTATTTATTTTTAAACCATACAGTATTTGGACCAGGACAAATGGATACGGCTTTCTGTTCTTTTGGTTTTAAAATATCGTATTTTAAATATGCAGGCACTGCAAGTCCATCGCAAAGACATGTTTTTTCAGTAATTCTCGCAAATTCTTTGTCATAATCCTTTTGTTCCAATGACTTTGCTTTTAATTCTTGAATTTTTTTGTGTTGATAAGCACGAGATGCGGTGCACAGGGGCTCAGAACCAAAATCTATATTGGATACGAGGTATTTCTTTTTACAGGGACTTCCTGGTCTTCCTTCTTGTATTCTTTTTATACGTAAACGTTCTGCAGAGCTTTTTCTAAAATTATTGAAAGGTACTCCGAGCGGTGAAGCTTCACTGATGTAAAAGTCATGCTCTTCTGAGGTGGTAAGGGCTTTCAAAGTTTCTTCATCTACGGTTGTGGCTTCAGGTACTAGTAAGAATGGAGATCCCCAACCCACGGCGTCAAATTCATAATATTGGAGTAAAAATTGATGTTCACTAGCTGTTCCTACGCCGCCCTGTACGGTATATTTAATCGGAGGAGCTTGTTGGAAATTTTTGTCTTGTTGGTTCCAATATTGTTGATAGATATGGAATAGCTCTTGTTGTAATTCTAGTTTTTTATTTTTGAATTCAGCTAAAATAGGACCTAATAAAAAACCGTCTGTTGCGAATGCATGCCCTCCACAGTTGAGGCCAGACTCAACACGAAACTCAGAGACCCAGACACCTTTTTTTGCTAAATATTTTGCTTGTATTAGTGCAGACCTGAAGTCACTAACCTTTAGGGTTATCTTTTTATCAAAGCTGCCATCTTCTTTTTGCCAGAAAGCAGGTAATTCTGCTACGTATGCATACAGCTTTGGGTTCATACCTGCAGAAAGAATTACGGAAGATTGTAATTGTGAATTAGCATACCCTCTTAATGCTGCTAGTGCATCTGAAAAGGTATCCTCTAATGCATTTCCGTTTTTATCATAATTAATTTTATCTACTTTAGACATGATATTGACATCAATATCTCCAGCTTTGATAAAGGTTCTAAGATTTTGCTTCTTTTTCGCTTTCTCCACGATATCGGTTTCAGAAAGCATATCCTGGTAAATCTTTTTTGCAGGATGTGATTCTGGTATAAGCTGAAAATAACGATCAATTTCAGATCCTTTTTCAAAAAATTCGGTACGCATATGCTCAATTTGTTCTTGGACTAATTGAGAAACTAGGTTGAGATAACTTGAAATTCGATGAGACCTAAAATCGGTATCTGTTTTTTTTATAGGAAGATATTCTTTATTATTGAGTTGGCAATAGTATTCGCGTATACGTTCAATTAGCTCATCATCTACGATGGATATTACGGATGAAATGCCAAATCTAGCGACTTTTAACGGCGAATCTATTGAGAATGCTAATCCCAAAACGGGAATATGGAATGAGTGCGTCATATCAGTTTTATTTCAATACGAAATACCGAATAAAAAGAATATGAAAAAGTAATGTGTGCATGATTAAAAAATGATATACATCACTTTTTGCTGAATGCCAACCTGTTTTTTGCCTTTTAGAAGGCTAAGTAAATGCCTGTATTGATGTCCTATTGTAAATGAAATCTAGGTAGCAGTTACCCAGTCGATTATACCAAATCGTACAAGGTTTTACTTATGAAAAAACAAGCGGGGGTTTATTAACCCGCTTGTTGTGCTTCTTTAGCTATTTTGGCCAACTCTTCTTCCAGATCTAATTCAACGCGAAGATTATTAACAATATGTTTTTGTCTATCGGGTGTATTTTTCCCCATATAATACTCTAAAAGTTGCTTTATTTTATTATCCTTTGATAAGAATACCGGATCTAAACGCATATCTTTTCCGATAAATAGACCAAATTCGGAAGGGGATATCTCACCAAGACCTTTAAATCGTGTGATCTCTGGTTTATTACCTAATTTAGCAATTGCACGTTGTCTTTCCTCATCCGAATAGCAATAGATTGTTTCTTTTTTATTACGCACACGGAATAATGGTGTCTGCAAAATAGAGACGTGACCTGCTTTAACAAGATCAGGAAAAAATTGCAAGAAAAATGTTAACAATAATAGTCGTATGTGCATACCATCAACATCGGCATCCGTAGCAAATACAATATTGTTGTAACGTAAACCGTCTAAGCCATCTTCAATATTTAGGGCATGTTGCAACAAGTTGAATTCCTCATTTTCGTAGACGATCTTTTTGGACATACCATACGAATTTAATGGTTTTCCTTTTAAGCTGAAAACTGCCTGTGTCTGTACATCTCTCGATTTAGTAATAGAACCGGATGCAGAGTCTCCCTCCGTGATGAATAATGTCGTTTCTTGATTTCTTTCGTTTTTGTCTGAAAAATGAACTTTACAATCGCGTAATTTACGATTATGTAATGATGCTTTCTTAGCACGCTCATTGGCCAGTTTTTTTATACCTGCGATATCTTTACGTTCTCTTTCGGATTGAAGGATACGTTTTAACAAGGCATCAGCTGTATCGGAATTTTTATGGAGATAATCGTCTAATGCTTTTTTAAGAAAATCATTGATGAATGTTCTGACCGTGGGTCCATCTGGTCCGATACTTTGGGAACCAAGTTTTGTTTTTGTTTGCGATTCAAAAACAGGTTCTTGTACTTTTATTGCAATTGCCCCAATGATAGAAGATCGAACATCTGAAGCATCAAATTCTTTCTTATAAAACTCACGTATTGTTTTTACCAAGGCTTCGCGAAAGGCTGCTTGATGCGTTCCACCTTGCGTGGTGTGCTGGCCATTGACAAAGGAGTAATACTCTTCACCATATTGCTGGCCGTGTGTTATTGCAATTTCGATATCTTCTCCTCTCAAATGAATGATCGGGTAGCGCATGGATTCTGTATCGATATTCCGTTCTAAAAGATCTTTTAATCCATTTTCAGAGATGAATTTTTGTCCATTGAAATTAATTGTTAAACCTGAGTTTAAGAAAACATAATTCCAGATCATGTTTTCCACAAATTCTAAGCGATATTTATAATTTCTGAATATGGTTTCATCAGGGTAAAATATAACAGCGGTACCGTTACGTTGAGTTGTTTCTTTCTCCTCATCGGATAGTAACTCTCCTTTACTAAATTGTGCGATACGTGTTACCTTTTCACGGTAAGATTGTACGGTAAATTGCCCGGACAAAGCATTGACAGCTTTTGTACCGACACCATTAAGCCCTACTGATTTTTGAAAAGCTTTACTATCGTATTTACCTCCTGTATTAATTTTTGACACGACATCTACGACTGAACCAATTGGGATACCACGCCCATAATCTCGGACAGCAACTTTGTTGTCATTGACCGTAATATCGATCGTTTTACCAGCGCCCATTACAAACTCATCAATAGAGTTGTCGACTACTTCTTTTAATAAGACATAAATACCGTCGTCGTAGGCAGAACCATCTCCTAATTTCCCGATATACATACCGGGACGCAAGCGGATATGTTCTTTCCAATCGAGGGAACGTATACTATCTTCGTTATAAGTACTCATGTTTTTTAATTATTCTTCGGTGTTTAGCAAAAATAGTAAAATAAAGATTAAATATGTGCAGTCAATTTCTTAAATCAATTATTTGGAAGACTAGAATTCTAGAACCGATCTTTGGTTTAGATAGGAGTGTATAAATTGTACAAATATTTACTTTAGATTGCTGATTATTTCCTTAAATTTAGAAAACGTTATAGAATAAATTATGGGATTGTTTGATAAAATAAGAAATGAGTTTATCGATATCATCGAATGGGTTGATGATAGTCCTGATACGATTGTATGGAAATTTCCTCGTTATCAGAATGAAATAAAAATGAATACACAGCTTACTGTACGTGAGGGGCAGGTTGCGGTGTTTATGAACGAAGGGGTGATCGCCGATGTTTTTACTGCAGGCAGACATGTTTTGACTACGCAGAATATGCCTGTGATGACCACCTTGCAAGGATGGAAATATGGTTTTAATAGCCCTTTTAAAGCGGATGTGTTTTTTATCAGTTTAAGACAATTTACGAATCAAAAATGGGGAACTAAAAATCCGATTATGTTACGGGATGCTGAATTTGGTCCTGTACGATTGAGGGCTTTTGGATCGTATGCTTTTCAGGTTAAAGATGCTACGGTGTTTTTAAAGCAAATTGCTGCAACCAATCCAACATTTACCGTTGAAAACATTAATGAACAGCTTCGCAATATTGCCGTTACTCGAGGTATGGATGCTATTGCTGAGTCTAAAATAGCAGTTTTAGATTTGGCATCCCATTATGATGAAGTATCCGTTTTTGTGCAACAAAAAATAAATCCTGAATTTGAAGAAATCGGTCTGAGTCTGACCAAATTTTTGATTGAAAATATTTCATTGCCTGAAGAGGTTGAAAAAGTATTGGATAAAAGAAGTAGTATGGGGATTGTTGGAAATTTAGGCGCTTATGCTCAATTTCAGGCTGCAAATGCCATGGAAAAAGCTGCAGAAAACCCCAGTGGCGGTGGTATAATGGGTGCTGGTTTGGGTGTAGGACTAGGAGCGGGGATGGCAGGTCAAATGAGTGGGGTATTTCAACAAAATAAGTTTGATGGTAACCATCCTGTAGAAAACTCATCCGCTGCAGTACCGCCTGTTATTCCGGTATCTGTGCAGTATTATTTAGCTATTAATGGTGTGCAAGAGGGACCTTTTGTTATTGAACAGTTGAATAATGAGATTAAAAGTGGGAAACTAACTTCTTCAACATTGGCTTGGAAAGCAGGAATGGAAAATTGGAAGGAAGCATCTGAAATTGAGGAATTGAAAAACTTATTCCAGGCCATACCTCCACCACTTCCTGGAATATAGTACGCTGTTATGAGTTTTGAGGATAAAACAACGGAAATTAGCCAAGATTTGAAGTGTCAGGGATGTGGTGCAGTTTTACACTATCAGCCTGGTACTTCCAATTTGAAATGCTTGTATTGCGGTACCGAAAACCAAATTGTGGAAAATGCGGATATTGGAACTGCTATTCATACGATCGATTATGATGAATTTACCACTGCGATGCAGGATATTCACGATGCTCGATTTACGATCACTGCTGAAGTGGTACACTGTAAAAATTGTGGTGCAAATTCAACTTTGGATCCTCATGTTACAGCAGATTTATGTGCTTTTTGCGCCTCTCCTTTGGTTATTGATCATCAAGAGAAACGAATTGTCAAACCTCATGGTTTAATTCCGTTTTTTATTGACGAAAAGAAAGCATTTCCGCTTTTTAAAAAATGGGCTGGGGGATTATGGTTTGCTCCGAATGATTTTAAGCGTATTTTTAATGCTCAGAATAATAGGTTAAAAGGCGTGTATATTCCTTTTTGGAGTTATGACGCTAAAGCGACTTCTTCCTATCAAGGTCAAAGAGGGGAGTATTATTACGTAACGCGGACACGTCGTACTGCAGATGGTAAGTCAGAAACTTATGAAGAACAGCAAACACGCTGGTATTATGCTTCAGGCCAGGTTTTGAATCGCTTCAAAGATGTTTTGATTAGTGCATCAACATCTTTACCCAATGATTTTGCTTCTAAAATAGGTCCTTGGAATATGGAATATTTAAAACCTTTTAATGATCAGTATTTGAGTGGATTTATTGCTGAAACTTTTAGCATCGATCACGTTGCCGGGATTCATGCAGCGAAAAGGGTAATGGAAGATGAAATTAGTGATACTGTACGATCTGATATTGGTGGCGATACCCAAAGAATTGATGATATTGATTCAGTATATGAGGACATCAGGTTAAAATATATTTTACTGCCTGTATGGTTGTCTGCTTATCGCTATAAGGGTAAAAGTTATCAGATTATGGTGAATGCATTTAATGGTAAGGTTTATGGACAGCGACCTTATAGTTTTTGGAAAATAACCTTGTTCATATTGCTCATCATTGTCATTATCTTTTTATTAAGCAATATGGGATAAATTGCTGGCATTGATAAAAATAAAAAATGGTCTTATTGTAATCAATAAGACCATTTTTTATTGAATATTTTAATGAGATTATTTATTTAATGAGAGTAAGAAACCAATTGTAAAGTTGGCATCCCAATCAAAAACAAACGTATCACAGTTGGTTGCATCTTTTATTGCTTTATAGATGTTAACACCACTTTTGATTTTCACCTTATCTGTATTGTATGTTTCGGGATTATTTAATACCGTAAAACGTTCTTCCCCTGTACGTGTTTGTTGTGCTAATTCAAAAGGAACTCCACCGATGATAAAACAAATTTCTCTATTGGCTGATGGAATTTTTGCTGTTAATGTTTTTACTTCATTATAAACATCTTCATCTTTAAGATTTTTTTCATAATATTTTGCACCTGGAGCCTCCAGTGAGCTTGTCTGTCCTGCAACCCAAGAAATTTTGGTGTTACCTGAGCCAATATCAACAACAAAAGAATTCTCCTGATAAGAAGGAGGTAATACACATTTAAGCGCTAATTTACCTTCTTGTTCGGCTGTTACTAAATTGACAACGAATCCCATTTTCTTAAGCTCAGAAACAATAATCGCTGTTTTAGGTTCTTTTTGAGCTCCAGAACTGATCACAAAGTGTATGTTTTTTGATTTTACTCCCTTATCAAACATAGTCCCGATATAATCTTTTAGACCTTTACGAATATCTTCGGTATTGGCCATACCTTCATATACGAATGATTTGCCAAAATCTTTGGAGATAATCTCCCAATGATTTTGTTTATCTATGTTCACAACAAAAGAATTGAAGCCCGAAGCACCTACTTCTATTACTCCTTTGTATTCACCGTTTACAGGTTTTTCGGGTTGGTAATTAAAAGTTCTTTTATCGTCAGATGATTTATTGGCAGGATTTGAAGATGTGCTGTTGATCGTGGTGTCTGCAGTGGATGTCGATGTGCCATCAAATTTACCTGAATTAAAAGCCCAGTAGCCAAGTGCAATAAGTGGAATTGCGATAATTATTGCTTTAATTGGCCAGCGTAATCTAGCCCAAGTTGATTTTTCTTCCATAATTTTTCTAGTATAATTTGTAAAATGATTAATCTAATAATGTAAATCCTTTGTCTATTTTTTCTTCCGGTTTGAGTTCATAGCTTGAATCTGCCATTTGACTAACATTCAATACTTTCAAGTTACGCTCATCAACTTTGCGGATAAACTCTTCCAGTTCCACCTGTGTAGGTGCACCGCCCACCGTAATATTATTGTTTTGATCTAAAAAGTCAAGATTAGATCTGATAGAAGCAATATTTTGGCTGATTGCACCTGTTGCCGCATTCATTGCTTCTTGAAAAGCCCAGCCATCTTTGATGTTAAATACATCAGCAAGTCCTTCTGTTGCATTTTTCATTTTTTGAGTAGCTTCCAGTTTTTTTGAAATAATAGAGATACTACTATCTAGGGTGCTTACATAAATACGGGCGGCACTTTCATTATCTTTCAATACTTCCAAAACTTTAGCAAATTGATTGGCATATTGGACATAACTTCGTGCATTTTGTTCTTCGGATTCTCCTTCTTTACCTAAGAGAAATGCCTTTGTACGGGTTTCTTTTGCATTTCGCAAGTAAGCATTTGCTTTTTCAGTATTGTTATTTTGAGTTTCTTTTTGAGCATTTTCGTCTAGATTTGCTGCTTCTGCGGTGAAGCGCTTTGCATAGATATACTTTTCTTCAGCTGTTTTTTGTGCTGTTTCACCACTTTGGATCATATCAATGCGTACACCATCTACATTGCTGATTTTCTCTTTAACTCTTTTTAGGGTGTCCTTTGCATCTTTTGATAAAAGTTGTAACGTCTCTATGGGATTATTGCGGATGATCGCTTTTTCACCTTTAAATAATAAGACAGTACCCAATCGATGTAATAAGGCAATGATCTTGGGAGCTAATAATAATAGTGTTAATAATAGGATGCTGAAAATGACAAATAAAATGCTTTTTGCAGCATATTCCAACATGATCGGAAGAAACTTGAAAAAAGCGAAAGCACCTCCAATAACTAGTGCCCAGAAGAAAATACTGGAGATCGTCTTCTTAGCTTGGGGAGTTTGCATTTGAGCTGGCAAATGGTCACCTAATACTTGAAAAATGGGTAACTGAGATTTTATTTCAGCCGGTATATTAATGTATTGTTCTTTCTTTTCCATTGATGTATAACTTATGAGATTGATCTGTCTATAATTGCTAAGGTGGTTTGTATGTCGGTAACTACTTCATTGACTGCTGCATTTCCAATCGAAATTTTTTGCTCGATCTCTTTTAATTTTGGTTCATATTTAGTGTTAATCTGAGCAAGAGCAACTTGTTTTTTTTGTAAGTCGTCCTGAAGCTTAGAAATGCTATCTGTCAATGTTTTGATTTCATTGTTTAAGGTTGTCTTTTCAAATTCACGGTCTTGTTCTGTTTTTTGTTTTTCCGCTTCCTTTTGTTGTGTTTCTTTGGCTATGGTTTCTTTAAGTTTGTTAGCATAATTAGTGCCAGTTGTTTTTAATTTTTCTTTGGTCAGCGTATTATCAACATATTTGAGTGAGGTATAGGCTGCTTTTATCGTATTTTCATCTACTTTCCCCATTGCAGCTGCGGCATTCCAAACCTCAAAAAAATCTAATCCTTGTTCATTAAGTCTTTCTAATATTCCTAGAACTTTCAGTTTCATTTGTTTGATATCAGTGGATCCATCATTGGCTGTTATCGGAATAGCAGGGGGCAGTTGGTTATTTGAAATCGGATTTCTTTCTGAGGCGTTCGTATATTCCTTTGTTATTGTAGGTGGCGTAGGGTTTTGTTGTTTGATAGGCGATGGAGATCTTTCTTCAGATGATGTCTCCTGATGGTCTGTAAAAATTAGTTTTTTAAGACTATTCAATATACTTGAACTTTTATTATTTTCTTGATCAGTCATAATTTGTGTTAGTTTTAGTCAAGTAAAAATAACAAAAAATGGCAATCTTGATTCATGTTGTTTAAATTTTAAAACAATTTGATAAATGAAATTTCTATTTTCATTTATATACCGATTTTCTAATCTGATTTTAGAGTATTATTTCTTTATATAAAATGGCTTTTATATGATGGCGCTTTTTATAATGTGTCGATTATAAAATTTAGAATATAAAAAAAGCTCGGAGGTTAATTTCCGAGCTTTAACATAAATGCTGCTATAACAGATACTATCTTCCGAAATCATCTTGAACACGAACTATGTCGTCTTCATTAGAAGGATTTTCAATATCTGTATGTTGCCATATTTCAGCTAAAATACCATAACCATCTAATCCGATTAAACGGTGGCGTTGGCCTTGACGTAATTTGATAATGCTACCTGCTGTTAGTGTTTGAACAACAGACTCATCATCAGTATCTGATACCATAACCCCAACAGTTCCGTGGATTACTTTCCAAATTTCTGCACGACGGTGATGATATTGCCATGATAATCTTTTTTGTGGAGCAACAACTAAGATCTTAGGACTTAATTTACCTGAAATTTTTAAATCTTTAACATCTAGTCCGTCAAAGTATTCATCTGCAAATTTTTGTGCTTGATCTTCGTTGATAACAAAGAAACCGCCCCAAGGTCTGGTTTGATCTGATTTATCAATTTCAAATCCTTTTTCTTTTAACGCTTTATCTAATTCCTCAAATAGCGTTGATTTATCAGTTATCATAAATATGTGTCTTAGTAAGTATAATATACGTTTTATTTGAGTGATAAATATAAATAAAATCTTTTAAATAAAAAGCGCATAAACGTTTTAGCTATTTTTTTATTAACGGTGGACGTGTTAAACCTATATTTTAATGTCCATTGAGGTTTATGTTAATGGTATGGGTGGTCACTAGATAAAACCCCATATTACAAACTGAGTATCATTATTTCCTCTCAGAATATTTGATTAGTTTTGTAATTCTTTATTAAAATTATCAGTATGTCAGAAATAAAAATAGATCGTGAAAATACGTCTTTTATGCAAGCTGTTGCTTTTGTTAATCAAACAAATCAACATATTTTTCTTACGGGAAAGGCTGGGACCGGAAAAACGACATTTCTGAAATATATACGCGATCATAGTTATAAAAAAATGGCGATTACTGCTCCAACTGGAGTGGCGGCAATGAATGCAGGTGGAACAACACTGCATTCCCTTTTTTGGTTGCCTTTTGGAACATTTATAGAAGATTATGAATTGAAATGGGACGAACAAGATGGCCATATCTATAATAAAAGCCGTCTGTTTAGCACCATTAAATTAACGAAACAACGCCGTACTATTCTTCAGGAATTGGAATTATTAGTGATTGATGAGGTGTCGATGGTGCGTGCTGATACATTAGATGCCATTAATGTTATCCTGCAATCGGTACGTCGTGATATGCGTCCTTTTGGTGGTTTGCAATTGCTTTTTATTGGCGATTTATATCAATTGCCACCCGTTGTGCGTGATCATGAATGGCAAGTTCTACGTCACCATTATAGTTCTGTGTTCTTTTTTAATGCTAAGGTACTTCGTGATAATCCTCCAATTTTATTGGAATTGGATAAGATTTATAGGCAACAGGATGAAGGTTTTATTTCCATATTGAATGCCATTCGTAATAATAACTGTGATACCGAGATGTTGAAGGAATTGAATACGTACTATAAACCTGATTTTGAACCAAAGGAAGGAGATCAATTTATTACGCTTACTTCACACAATCGAAATGCTGATGATATCAATGGAAAAGCATTAGCTAATCTGTCGGGAAAGATGCTCAATTTAAAAGCTGTTGTCAAGGATGATTTTGCTCAAGGATCATATCCTGCAGAGGAAATTCTTTCTTTGAAAATTGGTGCTCAGGTAATGTTTATACGTAATGATACGGGGGAAGATCGAAAATACTATAATGGTAAGATCGGCACGGTGAAGGATATTAATTTGCAGGCGGGGACAGTGGTTGTCAAATTCCCAGATGGGAGTGAAGATGTGACAGCCAAGCGTGAAACATGGGAAAATATCAAATACAATTATGATAAGGGGCAGGATCAGATCAAGGAAGAGGTGTTAGGAACATTTTCTCAATTCCCGTTGCGGTTAGCGTGGGCGATCACGATTCATAAGAGTCAGGGTTTGACATTTGATAAAGCCATTATCGATGCTGGAACCTCGTTTGCTGCAGGACAAGTGTATGTTGCATTAAGTAGATTGACGAGTTTAAAAGGACTGGTATTGAAATCGATTATACCAGCATATGCTATCCGTACTGATAGTCAGGTCGTCGAATTTGCTTTGCGCTCTTCTTTTCAAACGGATGTCAAAGATATTTTGGAGCAATGCCAAAGAACTTATTTAGCACAAAATCTAATCCAGTGTTTTCGGTGGGACTATCTGACTACTTCATGTCAAGAACAAATAGTGGCATTGGCGGATCGAAATATTGATAATAAAGTAGAAGCGGAGGCTTTTTGGTCTACGATGCAATCAAATTTGCTTACGCAAGAAAAGGTAGCCCATAAATTCATTACGCAATTATACGAATTATTGAAGAAAACAGATCAACATGTGGATTATGCTTTGATCTGCGAACGTACTACATCTGCCGTCAACTGGTTTTTACCTAAAATGGATCAAGATCTGATAAACGCATTGGATCAGCATATCAAAGATTGGCAGATTAAGAAACGAACAAAAAAATACATTGATGAAACAAAGGAATTGTTTTTGGATTTTAAGCGTAAGCGCGAACAACTTCAGCAATGTTTGATTATCGCCGATGCTTTATCAAAGAAGGATGATTTTCAACAAGCATTGGAGCAGGTGCAGGAACAATCAAAAACGAAAGAAAAAGAAGATCTAGTGGTGCAAAATGAGGAGGGAGAAAGTGCTAAAAAGCTTGATACTAAACAGGTAACTCTAGATTTATATAAGGATGGTGCTACTATTGAAGAAATAGCAGTGAAAAGAGGTATGTTCGCAGGAACAATTTATGGGCATTTAATTCATTTTGTTGGTACAGAAGTCGAGGCTACGGAATTGATTGAGCAAGATAAATTGGATCTGATTGTTAATACCATTAAGGCACATCCTGATAAATCTTCCTCAGAATTGAAGATGATGTTGGGTGCCAGTATAGATTATCCTCATATTAAAATCGGACAAAAAGTTTTAGAAAATCCAGTTCATGATTAAGATGTTTCAAAATATGTGTATGTTTGTAAAAGTTAGCTATAAATAGCCATGGGAAAGTCTAATAAAAACCCAAATAAGTGGATGGTTTTTATCTCATTGCCACTGCAAATGGGAGTCACTATTTATTTGATGTATATGTTAGGAACCTGGCTAGATGAGAAATACCATTTTTCTAATGGTCTTGCCATGAAAATATGCACTTTTATCGGTATTTTCGCCTCACTTTACCATTTTATACGAGAAGCTAATCGATTGAACAGGGATGAATAATTACATTAAATTTATTGCAATACTTCTAATTTCTACAGTTATCCTTTTTGGGGCACACTATTTTGCTTTACCATCTTTTGGAATAACCGATTTTAAAAGCCTTACCGGATTTGAGTTATATAGTTTATATGCTTTTGAATCTATCGCATCATTAGTTATACTCCTTGTTATTTTGATTTCAGACTCCGTAATGCCTAAAAATATTGGGTTTATTTTTTTAGGTCTGATTACTTTAAAAGCGGCTTTAAGTTATGTGTTTTTTAGGTCAGGGCTTAATCATTCATCCGATGATATATTCGAATATAATTTTTTAATCGTATTTTTTCTATACTTGTTTTTTGATGTATTAGTTGCTTTTAAGGTCATTAATAAAGAAGTGGAATCAGTCAATAAGTAGTTTTAATAAAAAGTTCAAATTAATCGCAAAAAATGATAAATAATATTGTATTTTTGCGCAAAAATAAAAAACAGAACATGGGGAGCGTTAAGAAAGCATTTCTTTTTTTTGCAGTAATTTTATTTGCTGTTAGTCCATTTTTAGTAAAGGCATCTGAGTCTCATACAGCTGAGATTTCAGCTCACGCAGAAGAGCCAAAAACTCAACGGGAGGAGATCGATGAGTATATTGATCACCACTTACAAGATGACCATTATTTCTCTTTATATACAGATAAAAAAGAAGGTAAGACTTATGGATTTCCTTTACCAGTGATTATCATTGACGGAGGTGTTAAAGTTTTTATGTCCTCAGAGTTTGATTTTGGTAAAAATACCGTTGAAAAAGATGGACAGTTTTATAAATTATACCATGGTAAAATCTACAAAACAGATGCTACTGGTACACTGAATTATGATGAACACCATCACCCAACAAATGTTAAGGCATTAGATCTTTCAATCACAAAAAATGTTGTGGGTTTGATTTTGGCAACTGTTTTGTTATTCTGGGGATTTTTGGGCTTAGCAAAAACATACAAAAAGGGAGCGAATAATTTGCCTAAGGGTGCAGGTCGTGTTTTAGAACCTTTAGTTTTATATGTACGTGACGAGATGGCTATTCCAAATATTGGACATCGTTACAGAGAATTTATGCCATACTTATTGTCTGTTTTCTTTTTAATTTTAGTATTAAACCTATTAGGTTTAACACCACTTGGATTCAATGTGACGGGTAATATATCAGTGACGATTTGTTTAGCAATCTTTACATTCTTATTCGTGAACATTAAAGCAAACAAAGACTATTGGAAACATATTTTCTGGATGCCAGGAGTACCCGTTCCTTTTAAATTTGTGTTAGCACCAATTGAAGTATTAGGAATGTTTACAAAACCATTCTCGCTAATGGTTCGTTTATTTGCCAATATCACAGCGGGACATACGGTTATTATGGGATTGATTGCAATTGTTTATGTATTGCAACAACAATTAACATTAGGAGGAAGTATCGGGGTGTCTATGTTATTGACAACTTTCCTTATGGTAATTGAAATATTAGTTGCATTTTTGCAAGCATTTATCTTCACAATGTTGTCATCGCTATTTATTGGAATGGCTGTTGAAGAGCACAACGAAGCACATCACTAAGAAATTTTTTGTTTAATTATATTTAAATCATTTATTATGTACAATTTAATTGGAGCAGGTTTAATCGTTATCGGAGCAGGATTAGGTCTAGGTAAAATCGGTGGTTCAGCAATGGAAGCAATCGCTCGCCAACCAGAAGCAGCTAGTAAAATCCAAACTGCGATGATCATTATCGGAGCCTTATTAGAAGGTTTAGCTTTCGGTGCGTTATTATTAGGTAAATAATCACCCAATGAATTTAAAAGTATTATTTATGACGGTTGGTCATAAATAATACTTTCAATTAGACGAAATACAAAAAATATTATCATACATCAATGGAAAAATTAATAGAACAGTTTTCATTTGGTTTGTTTTTCTGGCAAGTCATCATCTTATTAATCATTATCTTTTTATTAGGTAAATTTGCTTGGAAACCGATCATTTCTGCATTAGCAGAACGTGAACAAGGTATTTCTGATGCTTTGGAATCTGCTGAAAAAGCTAAATTGGAGATGGCACGTTTGACAAATGAAAATGAATCCTTATTGAAGGAAGCTCGTGTAGAACGTGATCTAATCTTGAAAGAAGCTAAAGAAATGAAAGATAAGATTGTTGCTGAAGCTAAAAATCAAGCACAAACAGAAGGTGCTAAAATGATTGCTCAAGCGTCAATTGAAATCAATGAGCAAAAGAATAAAGCAATGGCAGAAGTGAAAAATCAAGTTTCTACTTTAGCATTGGATATTGCTCGTAAAGTATTAAGCAAAGAATTTGAAGACCAAAATAAGCAAGAAACGTTAATCGCAGATTTGCTTAAAGACGTGAAAGTAAACTAATCGGTCATTCAAATTTTATCATTAAAGAAGTATGTCAGTATTTAAAGTAGCATCAAGATACGCAAAATCATTAATTGATTTGGCAAAAGAACAAGGTAGTCTGGACGCTATCAAAACAGATATGGATCAATTTATCGATGTTTTGAAAGCTAATCCTGAGCTACGTGCAGTATTGTCTAATCCAATTATTAAATTAGATAAGAAAGTAAATATCTTAGAGGCATTATTTAAAGATAAAATCAATCCTGCTATTTTATCATTCTTCAAAATCATGATCCTAAAAGGTCGTGCTGAAGTGATCGAGGCTGCTGCTCATGAATTTATCCGTGAGTACAATGAAGTAAAAGGAATTGTAAAAGCTACAGTTATATCTGCAGCACCACTTTCTGATACTAATTTATCAGAATTAAAAGCAACAATTGCCAATCAAATTAATGCGCAGGTATTGATTACAAATAAAGTTGATCAATCTTTGATCGGTGGTTTTGTAATTACTATTGGTGACAAACAATATGATGCAAGTATTGCAGGTAAATTAAATAGATTAGAAAGATATTTTGAAGGTCAACGCGTATAGTGTTGATTTTAACATTTAACAAAATCAAGAACCCCTTATAATAATAACAATGATAGAGGTAAGACCAGATGAGGTTTCGGCAGTTTTAAGAGAACAATTGTCGGGCTTTAAATCAGAAGCCGAACTAGAGGAAGTTGGTACCGTACTTAGTATTGGTGACGGTATTGCTCGTATTTACGGCTTAACTAAAGTTCAGTCCGGTGAATTGGTTGAATTTGATAACGGATTACAAGGTATTGTATTAAACTTAGAAGAAGACAACGTTGGTGTTGTACTTTTAGGTCCTTCAGACATCGTAAAAGAAGGTGATACTATCAAACGTACTAATCGTATTGCATCTATTAAAGTAGGTGAAGGTATGTGTGGTCGTGTTGTAAATACATTAGGTCAGCCAATTGATGGTAAAGGACCTATTACAGGTGAGACATACGAAATGCCAATCGAGCGTAAAGCTCCAGGTGTATTGTTCCGTCAGCCGGTAACGGAGCCATTACAAACAGGTATCAAAGCTATCGATGCAATGATTCCAGTAGGTCGTGGACAACGTGAGTTAGTGATCGGTGACCGTCAAACAGGTAAGACTGCTGTATGTATCGATACTATCTTAAACCAAAAGGAATTTTATGATGCAGGTCAACCGGTATTTTGTATCTACGTTGCAATTGGTCAAAAGAACTCTACAGTTGCGAATATCGTTCGTACTTTAGAAGAGCGTGGTGCAATGGCTTATACCGTTGTTGTTGCTGCCTCAGCTGCTGATCCAGCTCCATTGCAATTCTACGCGCCAATGGCGGGTGCTGCTATCGGTGAATTCTTCCGTGATACAGGTCGTCCGGCTTTGATCGTATATGATGATTTATCAAAACAAGCGGTAGCTTACCGTGAGGTTTCATTATTATTGAAAAGACCTCCGGGACGTGAAGCATATCCAGGTGACGTTTTCTACTTACATAGCCGTTTATTAGAAAGAGCTGCGAAAATCAATGCTTCTGATGAGATTGCTAGAAATATGAATGATCTTCCTGAGTCTATCAAACACTTAGTAAAAGGTGGTGGTTCATTGACTGCTCTTCCTATTATTGAGACTCAAGCGGGTGACGTTTCTGCCTATATCCCTACAAACGTAATCTCGATTACTGATGGTCAGATCTTCTTGGAGTCTAACTTGTTTAATGCAGGTATCCGTCCAGCGATCAACGTAGGTATCTCTGTATCACGTGTAGGTGGTAATGCACAAATCAAACCGATGAAAAAGGTTGCAGGTACGTTAAAATTAGATCAAGCACAATACCGTGAGTTAGAAGCTTTCGCGAAATTTGGTTCAGATCTAGATGCAGCAACTAAAGGAGTTTTAGACAAAGGTATCCGTAACGTTGAGATTTTGAAACAAGCTCAATATTCTCCAGTTTCTGTTGAAAAACAAGTGGCAATTATTTATGCGGGTACTAAAGGTTTATTCCGTTCTGTTCCTGTAAATAAAGTGAGAGAGTTTGAAGAAGAATACTTAACGTTGTTAGAGCAACGTCATCCAGAGGTTTTAAATGCTTTTAAAGCAGGTAAATTCTCAGATGAGTTAACTTCAGTATTAGAAACAGTAGCTAAAGACTTAGCATCAAAATATTAATTAGATATGAGTATAGAGTATTGAGTATAGCGAGTTATACTCAATACACAGTACTCAATACTCAAATCTCAAATTAAATATGGCAAATTTAAAAGAAGTAAGAATCCGTATCGCATCGGTAACATCAACACAGCAGATTACTAAGGCGATGAAAATGGTATCTGCAGCGAAATTAAAACGTGCTACTAATGCAATTATTCAATTGCGTCCGTATGCGAATAAACTTCGTGAAATTTTGGCAGATGTATCTGCAAGTGTAGAAGGAAGTAATTCTCCTTATACGGTAGATCGTGAACCAAATAAGGTGTTGATTATTGTTGTTTCTTCTAATAGAGGTTTGGCTGGTGCTTTTAATGCGAATGCAATCAAAACTGCTAATAAGTTAGTTGCTGAAAAGTATGCTGATCAATTACGTAAAGGTGATGTTAGTATGATCACCATTGGTAAAAAGGGATATGATTTCTATGCTAAAAAGCCTGCTTATAATATTATTGCCAATCATAGTGATTTATTCGGTGCTTTGAATTTTGAAAATACTTCAAAAATCACTGAATTTGTAATGGAACAATTCAAAGAAGGTAACTTTGACCGTGTAGAAGTGGTGTATAACCAATTCAGAAATGCAGCGGTACAAATCTTGACTTCGGAGCAAATTTTACCATTACTTCCTACGGAAGATACCCTTTCGACTAAGGAAAAAACTGCTGAGGTTGATTATATTATCGAACCTTCGAAAGAGAAGATCATTGAGGAATTAATTCCTAAAGCTATTAAAATTCAATTATACAAAGCTATTTTGGATTCTCATGCTTCTGAGCATGGTGCCCGTATGACTGCAATGGATAAAGCAACTGATAATGCTGGAGATTTGTTAAAAGCATTAAAGCTTTCATACAACCAAGCTCGTCAGGCTGCTATTACGACAGAGTTAACAGAGATTGTTTCTGGTGCAGCTGCATTATCAAACGGATAATTAAGATTAATATCAATATAGAAAAAGGCGATGAATTAGTTTTCATCGCCTTTTTTATTTAATGAGTTTTTCATCTTCATTATAGAGTCCAATTAATAAGCTATTTCCTTTATTATCGACTTTAATTCCTCCAAATTTAGCCGATTCATATCTTTGAGCATGACCTTCTTGAAAAAAGAAAGACTCTGCACCAATATTTAAATTATTGATGTTGGACTTTGTATAATTAATTAAAAATTCATTGTTATTTAATGGTGTCGTATGCTGTTGAACGCGTACTCCTTTTGCTATGCTCTTTTCATTTAATTTGACAACAATATATCCTCTCAATGCAGCCTCTTGTGTATCAAGGCTATCTGCTATGCTATATCTTAATTGCATGTAATCACCTTGCATAAGTGATCTTGGATCTATAGGAGATAATTCTAAAAGGATCAGTTTTCCGTTTTTAAGGATGTTTTCTTTTTGAATTATCGTGAAACTAAAGTAAGCAATTATGGCGATCAGATTAGCAGCGATAATCCAGTTTTTATATTTTTTCATTGTTGATCTTTTTTGAATTTATAACATAATAAATAGCTAAAAATACGAATCCAGATAGCATTAAAAAGATGGATTTGGTTAATAACGAAAAGTTTAGGTTGTAGTAAAAATGCCATAGAAAAAACAGCAATGCAATGATGCCGATAGAAAGTCCAAATTTATATTGATAATAAAAGCAAAGTAATATAAGGATTATGGCTCCAGATATTCCTGGATTAATAATTGTTGAACCGAGGATCAATATGACGAGTATATAAATTAGAATGCTTTTATTAGCCATTCTATTATCAAATTTTTGTATGATTTTGCGGACCAAGTACAGTATTACAACTGAATATGCTACAGATAGTGTATACAGTGCGATTGCTGTATTATTGTCATATGTTTCATATGTCTTGAAATGTGATAGGACAATATAGGCCGTCGTTGCTATGGTTGAAAGGGTGAGTGCTATTCTTAGAGATTGATAAATTGTACTCATGATATTTCTTTTCGAAAGAAGAAGTGCTTCTTGCATTAGTACATACATTAACGCCACCATCAGTACGATATTCATAAATGCGATCCATATTAGATGATCGGTATTGTAACTGATTAATGCGATCAAGGCGTAGATTATACACAGTATATTTAATAGTGAAATAAGATAACGCTGTACTATAGCTAATGTAGATAAATTGATGACGAGGCATAGGATGAGTATATTGTTTATATGGTCAGTATCTATACCATATATCAACATCCATCCGCCTACGATATATGAGGTAATACTAGCCGTATCAATGATAATGGTATTGTATTTTTTGATACAATATATGGCGATAATTAGAAAAATGCTACCACATATGATTAAGTTCAACTTATCATCTAGAAGATTTAATGAAAATAAAGCTCCTAAAAAGCTCAAGACACTGATGATAACGCCCAGTATAGATAGAATTTTTATGGTTATGTTGGTTCTATTTTCATCTAAATGTTGGTATGTTGCTAATACCTCATTCGTATTAATTTGAAAAGCAGGATCACTGTCGCGGCTTAACGTTTCTATTTTTTCAACTAATTCTTGTCTATTTTTCATTTGTCCATTTTCTTTGCAGGTTCAATAGGAATTTGATGAGCGCTGTCACAGTGATGATAACAAAAATACTAATGAAAAAGAGTATGAAATCTTCCTTAAAAATATGAATCAAGATGCTGTTGACAATGATTAATAAACTAAAGCCTATGGTGCCAATAAAAAATGTGCTTTTATTTCTTTGTGCATATTTTATACAATACGCATAGAAAGCTAAAGTACCTATGATTAATAATAATCCTTGTTGTAGTTTTGAATCGAATATCGACAAGGAAATCCCTACTGTGGCTATTGAAGTCACTGTAAGAACCAAGGTATTTCTAAACCATAAAGGAATGTCTGTTTTATAATACTTGGTTAGTGCTAATAATGCTGTGCATGCAATGCCATTAAGGAAAAATAGTAGTGTGTAGAGTGCTATCGAATTAAGGTTATTTTGCACTTGATCATTGAACAATATAATCGTGGTATTGATCAGTACCATGTAAATTAACCACAAGGGATAGAAATGTGTTGTGATGACCCAGATTGTAATGAATATTGTCCAGGCCAGAAAAAAGTCATATTCATTAGCTCCCGTTTGATAAATTTGGCCAAATACTGCAAATAATACCCCAACCAGCATGGCTGCTGCGGTTATTAACATTTTCTTATAGATTTCCTTTATTTTTAATTGAAATGAACAGGTTATACAGATTATCAATAATAAGAGGATAACGCCTATTTTGACAAATTTGTTGAGTTCAGCCCAATTGAATGCGAAGAAAAATATAACTCCGGATACAACAAAACCTATCCCTAAGACAAGTAAAAATAGATCTAAAAATTTTTTCCAATCTTTTGGTTTGGCATATACATACTGTTCCAATAGATATTCGATTTGTTTTCTTGACCGATTATTGTGTTTGCTCGTAATAGCGATATCGTCTCGATCTATTTTTTCCATTATTAAATTTAAGAATAAATAGTGGTAATTAGGAGATATCGTTTTTACGATTTACTAATTATACTGAATAGGGGGAATCTTTCTTAATTAAGATTTTCTATTGGGTTTTCCACATGAGTTATTAACATTATGTTAATAACTCATGTGGAAAAGTGAATATTCCAAATGATTGAACAATCAACACGATCTATAAGTCAGCATGCGGATTGTTAATATCCTTTAAAATGAAAAGAGCTCATCTATTTTATAGTAAACGAGCTCTTACTTATAGGGGGATTATGCAAAAAACATTACCAGCGTATCAAAGCCGATCCCCAAGTAAATCCAGCACCAAATGCTGCTAGACAAATGAGATCACCGTCTTTTATTTTTCCAGCTTCCCATGCTTCGCATAATGCAATTGGAACAGATGCAGCGGTGGTATTTCCATATTTTTGAATATTATTGAATACTTGATCGTCACTGAGTTTAAGTGTCTTTTGAATGAACTGTGAAATTCTCAAATTTGCTTGATGGGGTACTAACAAGTTAATATCTTGCGTAGTTAGGTTATTTTTAGTCAATGCTTCGCCAATTACTTCCGGAAATTTTACTACTGCTTTTTTAAATACAGCTTGACCATCCATTACTGGAAATGCAGTTCCATCTTCCAACATCTCTGCTGTCATGAGCATTCCTCCGAGTTCTTGTTCAGGCCATTTTGGTTTTTCATCTAGCCAAATACCGCCTGAAGCACCAGGATAATACATCGCTAATTTTTCAGCCTCGGCACCATCAGCGTGTAGATGGGTACTTAATATTCCCTTATTGGCTTCTTCTGTCGGTTGAAGTACAACAGCTCCTGCTCCATCGCCAAATATAACGGATACGTTACGACCTCTTGTTGAGTAATCTAAAGCAAATGAATGTTTTTCTGAACCTACTACTAAAATATTTTTATACATTCCCGTTTTAATAAACTGGTCGGCAACAGATAATGCATATATAAATCCTGAGCATTGATTTCGAATATCCAAAGCACCGACTTCTTTCATTCCCATTTCTCTTTGAAGTAAAACCCCGCAACCAGGAAAGTAGTAATCCGGTGATAATGTTGCAAAGATGATGAAATCAATTTCTTCAGCAGTTGTATTGGCACGCTCAATCGCTATTTTTGAAGCCTCAACAGCCATAGTTGTGGTCGTTTCGCCAATTCTATCGGCATATCTTCTTTCTTTTATACCTGTCCTTTCTTGAATCCATTCATCGCTCGTATCCATAAAACGAGTTAAATCTTGGTTGGTATATACATTCTTTGGTACATAGTATCCTATACCTGCAATTTTGGATTGAAACATTTGCTTATATTTATGTTAAGTTCAAATTAAGTAAAATTACGTATTTTTTGAAAATTACAGTACTTTTGTATCATGAGTACAGAAACTGCACAAGAAACCTATTCCTTATCCGAAATTTTAGCTTCCGTTAAAGAGTCCAATCGACTAATTCTCTGGAATGATGATATCAATACGTTCGATCATGTTATTTTTTGTATGATGCATCATCTGCAATACTCAGAGCCTGAATCTGAAAGGATTGCATTTAAAGTTCATAATGAGGGTAAGTGCGCTGTTCTGGAAGGGTCGATGACTGAAATGGAAGTGTACAGGAAAATTTTGAAGGCAGAGGGTCTGACTGTTTCTGTGGAGTAATTGTCATCAATATTTCCTGATCATATTAAGTAATAAAGTGGTTACGAGTCGTTTTAGTTCAACAAAAAAATACATTTTTGTAACATTACAGCTTATAACTATATTATGTTCTCTAAAAATCACACCTATTCCTCTGCTTTTTTAATTATAATTTTATTCTTTCCGATATTTACTTTTGCTCAATCTAGTAAAATATCTGCCATACTTGTAGATGAAAAAACTGGTGCTACTGTCAATTATGCAAGTGCTTCTTTACTAACTGGTACAGCTCAAGCTTATTTAAAAGGTACCCAATCTGATGATAAAGGTGTTATCACTTTTCAAGATGTTCCGAATGGTACTTTCACGTTGCGTGTTACTTATGTTGGCTACTCTGATTTAATAAAAACAAATATTGTTGTTTCAAATGCTTCAAATTTAGATCTTGGCAAATTGATGCTTAAGTCTTCTGGTGAATTGCTGAGTGAGGTTGTTGTAGAAGGAAGAGTTCCGGCGATGCAAATTGGTATTGATCGCAAGATATTTAATGTAGGAGAGAGCTTAGTAAGTGCTGGAGGTACCGCGACTGATTTATTGGCCAATGTCCCTACTTTGCAAGTTGATCAAGATGGTACGGTTAGTCTCAGAGGATCGAGTGTTAAAATTTTAATTGATGGCAAGGAATCTGCCATGGCAGGAAATGATGTGACAGCCTTATTACAGAGCTTACCGGCGAATTCCATTGATAAAGTGGAGATTATTACGAATCCTTCTTCCAAATATGACGCTGAGGGACAGACCGGTATTGTCAACATAGTCTTGAAAAAGAATATCCGTACAGGTTTGAATGGTGCTGTTAATGCTTCAGCAGGATCGTATGACAACTATATGGCTGGTCTGACCCTTAATTATAGAGATAAAAAGTTCAATTATTTTGGGAGCTACAATTTTAACCGTCGTAATATGGTGGGTAGTGGAAAGGTGGATAATACTTTTTTAGATAATAATAGTCGCATTTATAATGAATCTGAATCTTCCCGTAAAGGAAAGGGACATAATATTAAAGCTGGAGTTGATTATAATGTAACGGATCATACTACCTTGGGGCTTTCGGGTAATATGAGCATACGTAATAGTGACCGTTCTGAAGATTTGAATTACCAATATTTTAACCATCCTACACTTATCGGAACCAGCAACCGTAATTCACGTCAATTTGAAGATGACTTCGCATATGACTTGAGTTTTGATTTTAGACATCAATTTAAGCGATCTGGAGAAGAACTGACAGCTAATGCAAGTTACGGAAACGATAAAGAGGATGGAACAAATGATTTCATACAAAGGTTTGAACCTCCAACTCCAAATAGTGGTCGTAAAAATGTAACATCTGAAAACGGAAAAGTGATCAACTTACAAGCTGATTATGTTTTACCTTTTTCTGAGACCAGTAAGTTTGAAGCTGGATACCGGACGCAGATCAGAAAATCCTTCGACACACAATTTTCAGATACGTTAGCTGTAAGCAGTGGAAATTATCTTCCAGATTATGAAATCAGTAATGACTTTGATTTTACGAGTTCGGTTCATGCTTTGTATGTGAATTATCAAAATAAATTAAGTAAACGAATTGGTTATCAATTGGGTTTACGAGGTGAGCAATTTGAACTAAAATCGACCTACTTTTCTAAGGATCCTACTAGCCCTGAAGAAACAAATGCCAATCAAAATTTCTTTCGCTTGTACCCGACTGTTTTCTTGACGTATGATCTAGACGATAACGGTGATAATAAGCTGCAGTTGAGTTATTCCAGAAGAGTGCAGCGCGCCAGAGGGTGGCAGATTAATCCATTTCCGGATGTGACCGATGATATGAATCGCCGTCAAGGAAATCCCAATTTAAAACCCGAGGATGTGCATGCATTGGAGTTGAGTTATGCAAAAACTTTTGGTAAAGTAAACTTGGTCAGTTCAGCATATTTTAATCATACCAGTGAAGTGATTCAACCTTACGTATTCTTTGTGGATACGACGAATAGTGTGACTTATAGTAAATGGGAGAACTTAACAAGCCGTAATTTATCTGGTTTTGAATTTATTGCTAAAGTCAATGCAACGAAAGATTTTGATTTTACATTCAATCTGAATTTGATTAATATCAATTTTAAAGCGAATGAGTTATACAAGTTGGAAAGTAGGAATGGATTTGCTTATAATTCTAATTTAACCATGAATTATCGGATGACGCCAACATTTTCTGCTCAGGTGAGAGGTGAATATAATTCTCCTCGAGTAATGGCTCAAGGGAAGATGAATGCGATGAAAGGTATAGATGTGGCTTTGAAAAAAGATGTCTTGAATAAGAAAGCTTCTGTGATGTTGAATGTGCGTGATGTATTCAATTCTAGAAAAATGGAAGGATATACGGAGACGCCGCAGTTGATTTCTAATTTTGAAAGACGCTGGATGAAAAGAATGGTTACTTTATCTGTCTCTTACAGATTTGGCGGGCAAGATTTAACAAAGTCTCGTAAAAAGGATACCAATACGAATGAAATTTCTGGAGAAGAATATTAAGATATATTCTTGATTACGATGATTTTTTTTTAAATTTAATTAATATAAACATCAAATATGAAATTTAGAACAATCGTTTTAGCAGCTACTATGCTTGCAGGTACGGCAAGTATGGGTACTGCAGTTGCACAAGAGAAGAAAGAAGTCCCTGCGTATAAGGTTTTGGATTTACCAAAGGTAGATTTGAAAAAATTTAAAAAAAATAAACAAGGTGCGTATATCATTTTCGACGGTACTTCCATGACAGGATGGAGAGGTTATAACAAAACCTTAGTTCCTAAAAAATGGACTGTAGATGAAGGTGCTATAAAGTTTGATAGTAAGGCAAATGTTGGAAATGATGAAGGTGGAGATTTAATTTTCGCTCATGATTTTAAAAATTTCGAATTGGAGTTAGAGTGGAAAGTTGCTAAAGGTGCTAATTCGGGTATTTTCTTTTTGGCAAAGGAAATTGAAGGTCAACCTATCTATATTTCAAGCCCTGAATGTCAGGTATTGGATAATGAAAATCACCCTGATGCGAAGATGGGTGTCGATGGTAACCGTAAATCAACATCTTTGTATGATATGATTCCTGCAAAACCACAAAATGGTAAACCATATGGGGAGTGGAATAAAGTGAAAATTGTTGTTAATAATGGTCAAGTTGAACATTGGCAGAATGGTGTCAAAGTAGTCACCTATACACTTTGGGATCAATCTTGGATTGACTTATTGCAGAAAAGTAAATTTAGTGAGACCAAATGGCCTTTGGCTTATGAATTATTGAAAAATGTTGGTGGTAAAACAAAATCTGGTGTAATTGGATTCCAAGATCATGGTGATGATGTTTGGTTCAAAAATATAACCGTAAAAAAACTATAATATCATTTTAGATATAAAAAGAGAGCGAGCGTAATTTTAAGCTCGCTCTCTTTTTATATACTTCGCGTTTTTATCCTTGGATAGACTATAACTGTTTAATGGTGGCACTTAACTCACTATTTTAGCAGCTATATCCGTCATCTGAAAAGAAGGGTAGGTGTTTATCCTTTTTCTATAGGATTTCTTGTAGTTCTTTTAGATTACAGATCATGTAGTTGATATCCTGTGGTTTTTCAACTTGAGTAGGATTGAAGAATATTGCATCCATCCCTACATTCATAGCCCCTCTAACATCGGCATCGATATTATCACCAATCATCATGGAGTGAACTAATTTTGCTTCTGCTTTTTCAAGTGCAAAATTGAATATTCTAGGGTCAGGTTTATTTACCCCTACCACCTCTGATATGAAGATATTTTTAAAATATTTATTGAGATCGCTTTTATCAAGTTTTACTTCACAAGCTTCTTTGAAACCATTTGATATCAAGTGTAAATTATAGCTCTTGTACAGATAGCTTAATGTTTCATGTGCATGAGGAAATAGATTCGTTTTTTGCGGGCAGATCAGTAAATATTCTTCCTCAAAATCATTGGGGAAAAGGGAAGGGTCTACACCAAGTTGTGTGAAGGTATCTGCGAATCGTGCACGACGTAATTCTGCTTTATCAATTTTACCGTGATGGTATAAGTCCCATAGCCGATGATTATTGATGGTATAGGTTTTAATAAATGCAGTGGAGGTTTCTTGTTGAAACAGCTGATCAAATTGGTAATGATAATATAGCTCATGCAATGTCTCTTCTGCATTTTTGTCAAAATCCCAAATGGTATGATCTAAATCGAAGAATATGTCTTTTTTTTCTTGTTGAAACATAGTACAAATATAGTGTAATAGGACTGATTGCAAGAAATATCACCAATTCGATTTTCCTCTTAGTGTCATAAAGTCTAACACATTTTTTTATACATCCCATTATCGTTATTTTTGTTCCGTTGCAATATATCGTATGAAAAAAGCACTTGTTTTATTTTATTTTCTAGTATTCTATGCTACCTCTCAATTGATATGGTGGGGGGTTATGCTTGCTCGATTTCAACCTCAAAGGAAGTCGATGATTATTGGTGAGGGTATATTTTTCTTACTGATCTTTTTATGGGGGGCTTTGCGGTTAAAAAAGCTTTTTGTACGAGAACAAAAATTGCAGCAACAGCAGCAAAATTTCTTGTTGGCTATCACTCATGAACTTAAATCTCCGCTGGCTTCTGTGAAATTGTACATTCAAACCATTTTGAAAAGAGATTTGGATAAAGAACAACAACAGGTATTTTTGACAAATTCTTTAAAGGATATTGAACGCTTAGACGATCTAGTTGAAAATGTATTGATTACCACAAAGCTTGAAAGCCGTAATTATAATCTGCCTAAGGAGAAGTTTAACTTAACTGAATTGGTCGAGCAGATCGTCGACCGTCTTCAAAAAAATGCATGTAGAACACAAGTGCTGAAGCCAAAATTGGATGCTGATATCATGTTGTATGCGGATAAATTTGCCATTAGTAATGTGGTGACTAATTTGATCGAAAATGCAATTAAATATTCTCCTCCATGCGCCAATGTTGTTGTTAAATTAACAAATGAGCCGCAGGGAATTATTTTTTCTGTTGCTGATCATGGAATTGGTATCAGTGATGCGGAGAAAAAACTTATCTTTAATAAATTTTATCGTGTTGGAAGTGAAGCGACACGTAAAACTAAAGGTACTGGTTTGGGGTTGTATATAGTGAAGACGGTTTTGCAAAAGCATAACGCGTCTATTAAGGTAAAAGATAACACTCCTTCGGGGAGTATTTTTGAAGTAACATTTGATAAAAATGCAAAGTAAACAACGCATACTACTCGTAGAGGACGAAGAACACTTGTTAGAGGCTATCAAGTTGAATTTGGAGTTAGAAGGTTACCGTGTGACAACAGCTACAGACGGAAAAAAGGCTTTGAAAATATTCAAGGAAGAACGTTTTAATTTAATCATCTTGGATGTCATGATTCCGGAGATCGATGGATTCCAAGTTGCTGAAACAATTCGACTTCAAAATACCGAAGTTCCCATTATGTTTTTAACAGCTAAAAACAGTAGTGAAGATCGTATCACAGGTCTTAAAAAAGGAGCTGACGATTATTTAATAAAACCTTTTAATTTAGAAGAACTGATTCTTAGAGTTGGTAATTTGGTTAGAAGAAGTTTGAAACCCGATGATTTGAAAGAGATTAATTCGTATCAAATCGGTGATAAGACCATTTATTTCAATTCATACGAATTGCACCATGCAGATGGTACCATTACATCGTTGACGAAAAAAGAAACGATGTTGTTGAAGCTGTTAATAGAGCGTCGCAACGAAGCTGTTTCTCGTGAACAAATATTAGAAACGGTATGGAATTATGATGTTTATCCATCGACTCGTACAATCGACAATTTCATATTGACTTTCCGTAAATATTTTGAGCCTGATCAAAAGCATCCTATTTATTTCCATTCCATTCGTGGTGTTGGATATAAATTTACGGATAATAACCACTAGTACTTTATGATGACATTTAATGCTCGCGTAGCTGTTATTATTATTGCATTATTGTTAATTGGTTATGGTGTATATGCGGGACATTATCAGACTTCGATCCTAATCGCTGGGGGAGTTTGTTATCTCGTTTGGAGCCATCTACGTGAGAGTTCTGTTGCGATGGCTAGTGATTCTTTTCATAAGCAGAATTATGCAAAAGCAAAAGTATTACTAGCTGAGGTGAAGAATCCAGATCGATTGAGAAAAGGACGTCGTAATATTTATGAATATATGATGGGCACTATCTCATTACATGAGGATCGGATCGATGAGGCAGAATATCATTTTCAGTTAGCATCCCGATTACCGTGGAAAAAAGATAATGAAAAAGGAATGATCTTGATCAATTTGTCCAATATCAGTTTAAGGAAAGAAGAGTATGAACGTGCTCAAACTTATATTGATGTTGCTAAAAAATTGAATTTGACAGAACGTCAAGCCAGTATAATTGGCAAAATACAAAACGAAATTTCAAAACATATATAGTGATTACTACTTTACAAAACGATTTATTGATTAGAGCTGCGCTTTCGCAGCAAACAGAACGCCCACCTGTATGGATGATGCGTCAAGCAGGAAGATTTATGCCTGAGTATTGGGCTATAAAAAATAAATATTCCTTTTTGGAAATGTGCAAAACTCCAGAGATTGCAGCGGATGTAACGATGTTACCTGTTGATCTATTAGGAATTGATGCTGCAATTTTGTTTTCGGACATCTTGGTTACGGCAGAAGCAATGGGTGGAGATTTAAGTTTTGAACAAGGAGTTGGTCCTCGTTTTGCAAACCCTGTACGTTCTTTTGCCGATGCGGATAAATTAGCGACGGATTGTCTACCTAAATTGGAATATGTTGCTGATGCTATTAAAGTTATTCAACAACGTTTGAATGGAAGTATTCCGCTAATTGGTTTTGCTGGCGCACCGTTTACCATTTTAAGTTATTTGGTAGAAGGAGCTTCTTCAAAAGATTTTAAGCTGACTAAGTTAATGTTGAATAATGAACCAAAATTGGCTCACACTATTCTTCAAAAGATTGCTGATGTAACAGTTGAATATTTAAATATGCAAATTGCAGCAGGGGTAAATGCTGTTCAGTTATTTGATAGTTGGGCTTTGGCATTATCTTGGAACGACTACAAAGAGTTTGCTCATTATTATAACAACCAGATTATCTCTAGATTGAACCGTAAAGATGTTCCTGTAATTTCTTTCTGTAAAGGTTCTTCTGTGTTTGCGCCTATTATGGCTGAAGCAAAACCAGATGTAATTTCGGTCGATTGGAATGCTGATTTGAAAAATATTAAACAATCTTTACCTGCAGGTATAGCAGTTCAGGGAAATTTAGATCCGTTTGTACTGTATGCGGATAAAAAAGTGATTAAGGATAAAATCCATCAATTATTTGAACGTATGCGTGGTGAAAATGGTTTTATTTTCAATCTAGGGCATGGAATTATGCCTGATATCCCTTTTGATCATGTAAAATATGCAATTGAAGTTGTTAAGGAATTTAGATATTAATAACTTACAATTATTAAACAAAACAAGGAACATATTTTTGTTCCTTGTTTTGTTTAAAGACAATGGACACTTTTTCAAGTAATAAATATTCGACTATATTTGTCTTCATTTTTATACAACTATGATATACCTGTACGCTAAAGCCATTCATATTATATTTGTCATTTGTTGGATGGCAGGCTTATTTTATATGCCTCGCTTATTTATCTACCATACCGAAGCAAAAGATCAATCCAAAGAAGCCTATCATGTCCTGCATAAGCAGTTTTCCATCATGGAAAATCGTCTATGGTGGGTCATTACTACTCCATCGATGTATATCACTGTGATTTCAGCTTTAGTGATGTTGTATGTAAATCCTGGATTACTGCAAATGGGGTGGATGCACGTAAAACTGCTATTTGTTGCAGGTATGATCGCTTACCATTTTGTCAGTCAACGCATGATGTTTAATCTAAGAGATGAAAAATCTACGCTTAGCTCTACAAAACTTAGAATGTGGAATGAAGTATCTACTGTTCTGTTGTTTTCTATTGTTTTTACAGTGGTTCTAAAATCAGCGTTGAATTGGATTTACGGTGTTGTTGGACTTATTTCTTTAGCGATTTTATTGATGGTTCTCATTAAAGCATATAAAAAATACCGCATCTCAAAAGGCGGTAAATAATTTCCATTCTGATCTAAGTCAACTTATAACGTATTGAATTTTATCCACCTATTTTTTAATTTAACAAGATTCGTACTTCATATTCTCAATTGATCACTGTCATTAACTTTTGAGAATAAATAATAGTGTACATTTGCAGTAAATAAAACGTTTTTATGTCATTTGAGTCTTTAGGATTATCACACAATATCATTAGTTCTGTTAAGCAGTTAGGTTATCTAAAACCTTTTCCTATTCAACAACAGGCCATTCCAGTTATCTTATCGGGTAAAGATTTGATGGGAATTGCACAGACAGGTTCTGGAAAAACCGCATGTTTTGTGATGCCTATTTTAGAGAAATTGCAAGTGGAGGTCGTTAAGCGTGATCGAAATGTTGAAGTACTAGTTCTTGTTCCTACACGTGAATTAGCCATTCAGATTGATGAAGTTTTTATAGCTTTTACTACGAATTTGAAGCGCGAAATCAAAACGATGGCGGTATATGGGGGTGTATCTATCAATCCACAGATGAAGGGTATGCTGGGGGTTGAAATTTTGACCGCTACTCCTGGTCGATTGTTAGATCTAATCAATAATAAAGCATTGAGCATTAGTCATATTCAGCATTTAGTGATCGATGAAGCGGATAAGATGTTTCAATTGGGTTTTGAGGATGAGCTGAAGCAACTTTTAGCATTAATGCCTAAGAAAAAACAAACCACTTTATTCTCGGCAACGTTAAATGATAAAATAGAAGAAATCAATCAGCTTCTTGGAATTAAACCTGTGGTGGTAGAGGTTGAAAGTGAAGAAGCAAATATCGACCATATCGATCAGATCGCTTATCATGTCACTGCCGAAACTAAAGGACCTTTTTTACGTTATCTGATCAAAGAAAACAAGATGACTCAGGTTTTGGTATTTGTATCTTCTACGCGTACAGCGGACAAATTAGTGGATAAATTATTAAAAAATAAAATTAGAGCCATTTCGATACATGGTCAAAAATCACAAGGGAGTAGAAGAGATCATTTAGACTATTTTAAAAAGGGTGATGTACAAGTTTTAGTCGCGACAGACCTGATCGGTCGTGGAATTCATATTGATGGCTTACCTGTTGTGATTAATTTCGAATTGCCTCGTTCTCCTTTGGACTATGTGCATCGTATCGGTAGGACTGGTCGTGCCCATGATGTTGGTACTGCCATTACGCTATTAACAGATGAAGATCTACATCATTTTTCCGTTATCCAAAAGAAAATGGGTAAAACGGTAACGGTAAAATCTACAGATGAGGTCAATCTGCATGGATATTAATGATACTCACCAAGCCCCGTTATAACGGGGCTTGGTGAGTATCATTAATTATTCTTATTCGATTTTAAAAAATATCCAAATTTGTTATCATCTGCATCTGATTAAAAATCCATTTGTTCGATTTCGTTGAATACAAACTTGACGCTGTCATAGTTTATGGCAACTTCAGGGGCATAATAAGGTATATCCATAAAACTCATCACAGCCCCAGAACCCAGTCTCAAAGTCTTGCCATTTTGTAGTAATGCAAATGGTTTTCTTTTTTTTACCGCACCGCTACTGGGTATATAGAAATAGTCTCCAAGTAATGTATCTCCTAGAATATTACCTCTAATTTCACCAGAGTCTTTAGCACTATTGCCATATTGTACGATGTATTTGCCGTAAAAATAATTTTCTCGTTTGGTAATCTTAAGATATGCTGTATCTCGTTTTGAAATTGCCAAATAGTATTTTGCAGGAAAATCTGCTGTATTAGAATGGCAACTTATGATTAATAATATCAGGATCAGACAGGAACATCTTAAAATGAGCTTAGATAACATTGTATCAGGATATAACATAGAAATGTAGATATATAAATTGTATGTATACGATCGTGGTATTTTTGACGCTATACACAGATTATTCTGAAATATAGTATGAAACTGAATTTTGTATTTCTTCAATTAAATCTGGATCCATGTACTTGTATTCATCAGGTATGTCCAAAATTATTATTTTTAAACTTTGAGTTTCATTTGGAAATTGTTGTATTAATTTTTCTTTATGATGTTTTTCCATTACAAATACAAGATCAGCCCAGGATAATTGTTTCCCATTGACTCTAATTCGGGCATTACTTTCTGTACCAGCGGATTTTGCTCGTATTGTTTTATGTTTCTTATAAATGGTTTCTGCTGTTAAACTTCTCCAGCGGTTGCGGCTACAAATAAATAATATATTTTGCATCTAGATGTCTCAGTAAGTTTTAAATAGGAGAGGTCATTATTGTTATTATCATCTCATGCTGAATTTTAAATTAAGGTCGTTTTTATCACATTTGGTTGATCTGCTAATAGGGTTCCATAGCTAGGTCCAAAATCTTTGATGTATGGTTGTTCGTTATGTGCATCTAGACCCGCTTGATCTGTCCAAATCTCATAAAACGTAAATACATTTGGATCTTCTATACCTTGATGCAGGTTGTAAAGTTCTGCTGCAGGTTCAAGCCGTGTTAAGCGAACCATTTCTAGTAAAGTATTTTTAATCTGTTCACGATGTGTTTCTTTCACTCGTAATACTACCGTTAAATAAATTTTCATGACTTAAAATATGATATTGTTTAATTTTTCATTGGATTTTGTAAAGATAAGATCAGCGGTTATTTTGAGCAATTATGATCATAGCACTATTTTTTTGTAATATGAATTTTATACTAAATAGTTTAGCTGGATTTCTCTCCTCTAAAATAAGATTTTTAAATATTTATCACAATTGTACTTGAATTGTTATCTAATAATTAGGAGTTGTTGTTGTATCTTTTTGAAATTATGTATAATATTACATTTAATCTTCCAAATGCCTGTAAAGCTAAATAGAAAATTATCAATGTTTTATTGAAACTTTATTATTGTGCAAAAGAGGGAGTCGTATTTTTAGAATAATCATTATGAAGAAATTTAAATTTTTGGTTGCTGTTCTTTTAGTGACAGGATCGAGTCTTTGTGGGTTCGAGAGTTTTGCGCAAACATTGAAAAAGAAAGATATAGGCCTCCAATTGTATTCTGTTAGAAGTCAGATCAAAAATGATACAGACTACTTTCCTGTATTGAAAAAGTTGTCCGCTATGGGATATACTGCTGTTGAGGCGGCAGGATTTAGTGATGGAAAATTTTATAATAATTCGCCGCAAGAGTTTAAAAGTAAAGTGGAGAAAGCAGGTATGAAAGTTATCTCATCGCATGCTACAAGAAATCTTTCAAAAGAAGAATTGGCTACTGGTGATTTTTCTAAAGCTTTGGAGTGGTGGGTGAAGGCCATAGAGGCACATAAGGCTGCTGGGATGCAATATATTGTTACTCCCTGGATGGAAGTTCCAAAAACAATAAAAGATCTGGATACACAATGTAAGTACTTAAATGAGGTTGGTAAACTTTGTCGTCAAAACGGGTTGAAATATGGTTATCATAATCATGCACACGAATTTCAAAAAGTGGAAGATAAAGTGATCATGTTAGACTATATGATTGAACATACTAATCCTGAAGATGTATTTTTTGAAATGGATGTGTATTGGACGGTTATTGGTAAATCGAGTCCTGTAGATTATTTCAATAAGTACCCTGGAAGATTTACTGCACTTCATATAAAAGATCATCGTGAAATTGGTCAAAGTGGAATGGTCGGATTTGATGCGATCTTTAAAAATGCTAAAACTGCAGGTGTGAAACATATTTTTGTTGAACTTGAAGAAGTTACAGTTGATTTAGATAAAGGTTTAAAAGAAAGTATTGATTATCTTTTAGCTGCTCCGTATGTTCAAACAAGTTATTCGAAGTAATTACTCGGATTAAGTATTAAAATTTTCAAAGAAAAGCACGGTTTATTAACTCGTGCTTTTCTTTTATGCGTGCTTTTTTTTGATTTATTATTCGGCGAAGCAAAGATATTTTAGCTCCATATATTCATCTAAACCATGTTTGGATCCCTCTCTGCCTACTCCTGATTCTTTTACCCCTCCAAAAGGGGCTGCAGCGTTTGAAATCAATCCCGTATTGATCCCGACCATTCCAGCTTCTAATTGTTCAGAAACGCGAAAACAGCGGTTTACATTTTGTGAATAAAAGTAAGATGCCAAACCAAATGGAGTGTTATTAGCTAATTGAATAGCTTCTTCTTCAGTGGTAAATTTAAACAAAGCACATACCGGTCCAAATGTCTCTTCTTGTGCTATAAGGGCATCATGGGAGAGGTCTGTCAATACAGTAGGTTCGAAGAAAAGTCCTTTCATAGGTTTTCCTCCTGTTGTGATTTTCCCTCCCTGTTCAACCGCATCTTCAATATGATGTTTGACCTTTTCAAGCCCTTTAAGATTGATGAGTGGACCAACTTCTACTCCTTTATCCAAGCCATTTCCTACTTTAAGTTTTTTTACTGCTGCAGTAAGTTTTTGAGCAAAGGTATCGTAGATGTTTTCTTGGATATAAAAGCGATTGATTGATACACAGGTTTGTCCTGAATTTCGAAATTTACCCGCTATAGCTCCTTTTACGGCAGCCTCGATATCAGCATCTTCAAATACAATAAATGGGGCATTGCCACCCAGTTCCATCGATACCTTTTTGATGTTAGAAGCAGCTTGCGTTATGAGTGTTTTTCCAACTTCTGTAGAACCGGTAAATGATAATTTTCTGATCATAGGATTGCTTGCCAGTTCTTTTCCAAATCCTGCGCTATCTTTACTGGTAACTACATTGAAAACACCTTTTGGTATACCTGCTTCTTCGGCTAATTTTGCTAGGGCAATTGCTGAAAATGGCGTTTGTGAAGCCGGTTTTAGAATAATGGTACAACCTGCCGCAAGTGCTGGAGCTACTTTCCGTGTAATCATGGCTAAAGGAAAATTCCAAGGGGTAATTGCTGCTACTACGCCAATACCTTGTTTGATCGTCATCAGTCTATTTCCATTTTGAGCAAATGGTATAGTCTCTCCGTAAGCGCGCTTACCTTCTTCAGCAAACCATTCGACAAATGAATTACCATAATCTACTTCGGTCAACGATTCTTTTAACGGTTTGCCGCTTTCGAGGGTTATTATTTCAGCTAAATGAGCCTTATTTTGTAAAATGAGTTCGTACCATTTTCGAATTAAGGAGCTGCGTTCTGCGGCTGATGTCTTACGCCACAATATCCAGGCTGCTTCTGCTGCAGTTATTGCTTTTTTGCATGCAGCAATTTCAAGATCCGCAACGGTATCAATGACTTTTCCTGTGGAAGGATTGATGACATCAAATGTCTTTTTATGGGAAATGAATTTTCCATTTATATATGCTTGATTAAGCAATAAGGGATTTTTCATAGTTTATGAATTTTTATGAAATGAATTTTTTTCGATTTTGCGCAGAGGGTATTTCACAATGATCCTTTTTACCAAACCATCGATATCTGTTCTTTGCTATATAATCATAACAACAGTCTCGCCAGGATGTTGGTAGAAACTTGAAAATGGCGAGCAGTTTATAGGGATATCCTAAATCTTGGGCAATATAGAGTGCTGCAGTGCTTTTTATTAGAACCTGTTTATTTCTAATGTATACAATCGAATCTGTATTTGATGGAAGCTTATGAATGAAAGTTTGCCCAAGTACTGATTGTAGTGACGCAAATCTAAACTGGTCCTTCTTATCTTTTTTAATGATAAAATTAACGGTACTATTGCAAAAATTGCAAATTCCATCAAATAAAATAAGCTGCTTTATATCTTCTTTTATCATTTTACGTAATAAATAAAAAGGGAGAACTTACGAACTCCCTTTTACAAGTATGATTAAAGATTCTTCATAATGGTATGACCCATTCGATCTCTTTTAGTTTTTAAATATACCTCGTTAAAAGGATTAGATTTGATTTCGATCGCAACATTTTCAACGATCTCTAGTCCATAACCAACTAAACCAGCTCGTTTTGATGGGTTGTTGGACATTAAACGCATTTTTGTCACACCAAGATTACGTAATATTTGAGCTCCTACTCCGTAATCTCGTAGATCGGCTTTGAATCCGAGTTGAATATTTGCATCTACGGTATCGACTCCAGTTTCTTGAAGTTTGTAGGCTTGCAATTTATTAACTAGGCCTATACCACGACCTTCTTGGTTCATGTATACGATCACCCCTTTTCCTTCTTGTTGGATCATTTCCATGGCTTTGTGTAATTGAGGTCCACAATCACAACGGCAAGATCCAAAGATGTCACCGGTAAGGCAAGAGCTGTGTACACGTACAAGAATGGGTTCATCTTCATTCCACTCCCCTTTATAAAGCGCAAGATGATGCTCGCCAGTATCTTTTTGTGTGTAAGCTTTTAATTTGAAATCGCCGAATGCTGTTGGCATATCCACTTTCACCTCTTCCACGATCAGTGAATCATGCTTTAAGCGGTATTCGATTAAATCTTCAATACTGACAATTTTTAAATCAAATCTTTTTGCTACTTCCATTAATTCTGGAAGTCGTGCCATTTCGCCGTCTTCTTTCAAGATTTCAACCAGTACACCAGCAGGTTCGAAGCCAGCAAGGCGTGCTAGGTCTACAGTAGCTTCTGTATGACCCGTGCGACGTAATACGCCACCATCTTTAGCTATTAATGGAAAAATATGTCCAGGACGTCCTAATTCGACAGGATCAATATTGGGGTCAATAAGGGCTTTAATTGTTTTTGAGCGATCTGATGCAGAAATACCCGTAGTACAGCCATAACCTTGTAGATCGACAGAAACGGTGAAATTTGTTTCATATACAGCAGTATTCTTTCCGACCATGAGGTCTAACTGCAATTCCTCACAGCGCTCTCTTGTCAAAGGTGCACATACTAATCCTCTACCATGCGTAGCCATAAAATTAATTATTTCTGGTGTGGCATTTCTCGCTGCTGTGACAAAATCACCTTCATTTTCACGGTCTTCATCATCTACTACGATGATTACTTTGCCCGCTTTTATATCTTCGATTGCTTCTTCAATCGTATTTAATTTGAAATCCATCGATATCTTAAATGTATATATACAAAGTTAATATAGAATTCTATTTTATTTATAATGTATAAGTCAAAATGAGCTTATTATTGCGCTTTTGCCTTTTTTTTGCCAATCTTACTTTTGATCCAATTCAAGCCAGCTTCAGCTTTTATCTTATACTGGTCGATATCAAATAGAGCCGAATCTGTTGTGGATTTGTAAGTTAGGAATCCAGCCAAGGGGGATAATACAATAATTGCCATCCACATTCCAAGAATAGGAGAGATTGCTCCATCTTTTGCAGATTTTTCTGCCACCGTAGAGATGATATGATAAATTAAAAAGAATATGATAGCCATGATGACGGGTAGTCCCAATCCTCCTTTTCGGATAATCGCACCTAAAGGTGCACCTATGGCAAATAATAATAAACACGACACAGCTAGCGTGAATTTTCTATGAAACTCAATCCGATAACGTATATCTTTTCCATTCAAGTCTTTATAGTCTGGCAATTTATTATTCAGATCGTCCTTCATGTAGTTTAATTGACTCAATGCATTACCTGTAATTTGTGCACGCTGTTCCACCGGGATCACATCTTGTAATAAATCGTTGAAGGGCTTGATTTTGGCAGGTTTAATCTTTTCATTTCCTTGTTTATTATTGAAATAGGGTGAATATAGATTAAAACGATGATCCATGGTATTAGATAACAGGTGTTTGACACTATCCAATTTCATTTTATTGGAGTCTGTGTACACTTTTAGTTGCTTTAAATTTAACATAGCATGATGGCTCTTGAACAGATTTTCATCAGTTCGTTGCATCTTATTCCATTCCATATCAAATTTTTGCTCTGTTTCTTTGAATTTAAATCGGGTGAACTGTTGACGGGGGTCATAACTTTTTGAGCTTTTAACACGTGCGTCTTCATAACGGATACCATCTTTAAGTTTTAAGATCATATAGCTATTGTCAGGAGAATTGTAGATAAATCCTTCTTTAGCGATTAACACCGTATTTCCAGCATTTCCACCTTGATTGTCATAAATCATTAAATCATACAGAATGGTTCCATTTTCATTTTTACCTTTAGCACGGATGGAATAACCTGGGATTGTGTTATTGAAAATACCGGGTTTAATTAGAAAGTCTGCTTTTTTATTTCGCACATCATACAGCAATGAACCCATTTTCAAATTGACAATAGGTAGTATATAATCTGAAAATAGGAAGGAGCTTAAGCTAAAAAAGCCAACTAAGATAAATAAGGGAGTCATGGCTTTTCTGAGCGATACGCCTGCAGCTTTAATGGCTACAAGCTCATAGCTTTCTCCTAAATTGCCAAATGTCATGATAGATGACAAGAGCATAGAAAGGGGCATAGCCATAGAAATCTGAACCGCACATTGATAGCCGATTAGTTTCAGTATGACATACCATTCAAAGCCTTTTCCTATTAAATCATCGATATATTTAAATAAGAAAAGCATTAAAAGCACAAACATCACAATACAAAAAGTGACGAAAAATGGCTTTATAAAGGATTTAAGAATAAGTAAATAAATCTTTTTCATCCGATCACAAGTTCCTTTCTAAAGCTTATTTTGTTTGAAGCTTTAGAGGTCTATTTTAAAAAGACCTAATTTAGATGCAAAGATATACTTTTTTATCCTCCAATTACACTTTGGAGATATTCAATTGAATTATTCCAAATCATTTTACGGTTTTCAACATCATCTTCTTTTGCGAAATCTGTTATTCGCAATGCAACATCATTTGTGAGTTCGTCTTGGTCGATTTCCAATTCGAAGTAATAAGGCTCATCATCAAGCCATTTATAGCGTATTAGCTTATTTTCTTTAATATTTACGATTTTAGCTTTATGGCCTTCATCATCCCAGACAAATTCATAAACAGATTCGCGATAATTAACATCATCAGCAAGCCATTGTGATAGGGCATTAGGTTCTTGTAAAAATGGGAACAGAATTCTAGGTGATGAATTTACAATATATTCTAAGTTTAATTTTATTTTTTCTGCCATATTGCATGAATATTTATTTTTTATTTATTAAAAAAAATCTATATTTGCATTCCCAAAAACGGCGGGGTAGCTCAGATGGTTAGAGCGCAGGATTCATAACCCTGAGGTCGGCAGTTCGATCCTGCTCCCCGCTACTAAACTCAAAAGCCCCTCTTTATTAATTGCGTATGGGGTATACTTTTATAGTATTATATGTAATAATACATATTTATTTTGTCTTTGCAATTATTTTATAAAAAAGTTTTGGATTAAAAAAAATAAAAAATATGGACCATTTGGGCTGTACATTTTTTATGTGCCCACTTTTAATTTTTTACTATTACTATTTGTTTCATTATAAAGGAATTGCGTTTTTTTTGTACATTAAGGCGTTAAAACAATGAAAAAAAATAAAAAAAAGCTTTTTATTTGATGGGTAATTGCTATATTTGCATACCGAAAAACGGCGGGGTAGCTCAGATGGTTAGAGCGCAGGATTCATAACCCTGAGGTCGGCAGTTCGATCCTGCTCCCCGCTACTAAAAGCTTCAAGTTTACTTGAAGCTTTTTTGTTTTTGTCTCTTTTTCCCTTTTTATATAATTCTAAGTCACTGTACAATGAGGGGATTCTATCTTAGATTCAATACGTTTATAGATGAAGGATGGAGAATAAGCCAGCGCGGTACGGTGGCACTCACTTTTGTCTTCATGAGAGCCTTTTTATGGAGATCTAACAACTTAGGATGATCGAGTGGGAAGATGCAGTATACTGCTACTTAGTCTTCATGATGGGGAGTAGCGGTATGGTTATTTATAATTGTGATTCGACGTATTTTTTAAAACTATTAAGAATAGCTTGCCAACCTTTATGTTGCTGCTCTTCTGTATGTGTGGTCTCACTATCAAAACTTTGAACGATCGTAACTACATTTTTATTTTCGAAAAAAGTTGTGCTTACTCTTCGGTTATCTTCGAGACTGTATGAAATATGTCTTAAAGGCCTTACTTCATCGTATTGCCCCCCTAAATCAAAACTAGAGCTTTTATCTTTTGCAGTCATATGAAAACTAAACCTGCCTCCATTACGAAGATCATTGGTTGCTGATGTAGTTTCCCAATCATCGCTCGCCGTGTTCCAACGCATAATATGTTCAGGCAGCGTGAAGAGTTTCCAAACAAATTCTAAAGGAGCATTGATATCGGCACTGACAGTTATTGTTGACATAATTTTTTATTTATAAATTGTAAACTTCTTTAAATATAACGTTTTTTTAATCTTCGTCATATAGCATCTCAACATCTATGGTTGTTTCTTTAATATTGAGGATACCTTTTTCATCGATTATTTTTATTAATCTCCCTGAAAAAAAATCTGCTGGAATTCCATATGGGAGATGATAGCTGAAATAGTTTGTGAATATGATGGTAGGTTGTATTTTATTTATTTCTTCTTTCACAATTTCATCTTCATCATCGTATAGGGATTTGACCATTTCTATATAAGAGTTTTGATCAGCGTAATAGTTATTATAAAAACTAACAAATTTTTCATCTATGTAATCGTTGTAAAACTCGGATTTACTAACTAAAAGATGATTTGATAACGGGTTTGGTAATTCAACTTCTGAATAAATAGTATCTTTAGTGTCGTATACGCCGCCATATAAACTGCACAATAATGGTATTTCAGGCAGGATAAAGTTTTCGACTCCAGATTTGGACTCGAACATTTTAGTGTACTTTTCTAAAATTAACTCATTGTCCTGTTGATTTGGACTATTCTTCAAAAAACTTTTAAAATATTTAATAGAGAATTCACTGATTACTTTATGATTTTCTATTTCTAAAAACCGACCTAATGTATCCGTTTTGAAGATAATTTGAGCACTATTTAAGGCCATTGCATCCAAGAGTAAATCTTCTGGAATATCTTTTTTTTCTGGATTTAAATTTTCAATAATTTTCCATTCTATGCGATATCCATCTTCTAAAGAGTCTAAGACAATAAATTGTGCAATATAGGCGCGCTCTTCATGTTTTACAAGTTTGTGATCAACGCTATCCGTATTTTTTTTAGTGACTTTAAATTTGAAAGTATCTCCTTGATCCCAATAAGCAATAATGGGTACATGCCGTACAGTGTCTTGCAAGTTAACTTGTGCTTGCGAGGTTTGGAAAAATAATGTTATTAAAAATATAGACGTGAGTATTGTTTTCATTATTATTTCCTTTTTAATTGTCATCAAAAGCTAAACTTTTCCAGTTTTCTTTTTTTAGGTATTTTATCATGATTAAAAATATTATCCAGGCGATAATAGTTGCTACCCAAATAATCATTTCGTATTCGTGGATCACAATATGCAAATAACCTACAAGTGCCAGCAGCCCCAATACTAAAAGATTGATCAACACCCTACTTTTTCCATTTTCAGCTGCTTGAGAAAAAGGATAGGACTTAACTAAAAAGAGCATCACAAGCACGCTCTCAATACCTCCGATGGCTGTAGCTAGAAGAATGTCATTGGTTACATGCGCTCCAAAAAGCGGTACACAAATGATTAAAAAAATCAGATTGAAGGGTATAAAATATTTCAGGAATGCAGATTTAAGTACTCCAGACATTAACTCTCCAGTTTGTTGAATAGGTGCCGCATAATAGATCCATGCTGCTTTGTATTTTTCACTCTTAGTGATCAGTTGGAAGACGGTTAATACCGTAAATAAGGATAGATAAAAGATCATAATATATAAACCTGATCCATTGACACGATCGATTCGCTCGGAGAATGTATCGCTTTTCCCTTGCAAAAATAGAAATATAAAATAGATGGGTAAATAAGCCATGGTAGGATATAGTTGCATCTTAAATTCGCGAGATCGTGCCGTTATCAACCAAATGATGGAAAAGCCAGCCTTTTCTAGAGGACTGTTGGTCACTATTTTTTCTATTTTCTTGTATAATGGAACTTGACCTTTTTGATATTGTTGTTTTTTCTCAACAGGGTTATCTCCACCTGCCAATTGTGCGATTTTTGAATTGAAATCTTTAGAAAATAACTGTGAAGATCCTGAAATGGCTATAATCAGTAAACATATGCTGAGTGCAGTGAATGAAAGTGTAAGCGTACTAAAATCTTGTACAAGTAAGGCTTGGAATGAAGCGATCCATGTTCCTGGAGAAAGCCAAAGTAATTTAATACTGTGAACACTGGTTTGTCCTTCTGTGAAACTTTCCATCACTCTAGGACCAATTTGATAACCTAGAAAAATAAAAATGGAAAAAAATATTTGGATGTAATTGATAACATCTTTAAACTTTTGAATCGATAGAAATCGTAAACATAAGGAATAAAAAATATTAACAAAAAAAACAGCTATTAAAGTGGCTATTATTAATTGAATCAAAAAAGTAAAAGCGGCTAGAATACCCCAACTGATAAATACAAAAATTAATCCTGGTAAGGACATGGCCATCAACTGTGTTGAAATCTTGATGAGCATATAAAGTACTCTTGAGAATGCCACTGTTTTATCATTTACAGGTCTTGGCAATATGATGTATTGATCTTTATTGTCAAGTAATATTGTTGAGAAATCAGTGATCAGGGATAAAGACAGCATGGATAAAATCAGTGTCAAAAACAATGATGTAGCTAAAAATTTGTCGGGGATGACAATAACAAATGCTAGGAACATCAACCCCATAAGGAGGAAAATGAAAAATTGAAACCACGTTGAATATTTGGATGGTTTCTTGTTTTGATTTTTTGTAAATGATGCTAAAGGGCGACGATCATCGATGATCAATTTTGTTTCTATAATTATTTTTAATTGAGTAACATCAATTCCCATATTTGCCCATAATTTGCTGAAAAGCAAAATAAATTTTAACGTTAGTTTTTGCATAGGATATTAACGAATTGCTGAAATTATATTTGATGCATCTGCATTTCCATCTTCTTTTCCTGTCAGTTTGGAGAAAATTTGTTCCAAAGATTCGGATTGATGTGTTTTTAATTGCTCAAATGTTCCATCTGCAATGATATGTCCTTCCGAGATTAACAAGATACGGTCAGATACTTTTTCAACGACATCCATCATATGTGAACAGTAGAATATTGTTTTACCTTCTTTAGCTAAAAGTGAAATTAATTCTTTGACAATTATAACGGCATTTGCATCCAGACCAGATAAAGGTTCATCCAATACGATGATTTGTGGATTGTGGATAATGCCTGATATCAATAATACTTTTTGACGCATACCTTTTGAAAAGGTATCCATTCTATTATTTATATTTTGTTTAAGACCAAATGCTTGAAGCAATTGCTGAGCCCTTTGTTGGATAAGTGTATCTTCCATCCCGTACAGTTTACCAACAAAGTCAAGATATTCCAGAGGAGTAAGTACATCATAGAGTTCCGCATTTTCAGGAACATATCCAATTTGACTTTTTACAGCAAGGGGATTTTCTTTAATATCGATATCGTTAATCATCACTTCTCCTTCAAAATCACTGATCAACCCTGTTAAAATTTTAACAGTAGTTGATTTTCCTGCACCGTTTGGACCGATATAACCGATTACCTGACCTGGATATATGTCTAAATTGATTCCTTTTAATATTTCTTTGGATCCGTAAGATTTGCGAAGATTTGAAATTTTAATAATTGGTTTGCTCAATTCCATAAAATAAATAATTATGAGCTAAAGATATAAAATTAGAAAGCTAATTACATGAATTTAGGGGAGAAGTAAAGTTTGTTTTTCAGGAAATGATAAATGGCATTCAATAGTTGGGACATCATGATATACCATTGGTGATGATTAAGATTGCGTACAATTGCTAAAAAATAATTATTAGTCTATTTTTTAGCAATTGTACACAAGTGATTTTATTCATGAGGTGAATTAGTCATAGTTGATGGGGTAGCCTTCGTCATCTAAATCATCGCGTAAATCTTCCGGTGTTTCGGATAGTAATTTATCTATTGCACTTACCTTAACTTCTCCTTCTATTCGCATTCCATCCTCATCTAGTTCATCTTCCTCTAAATCCTCCAAATCAGCATATTCATCACCAACATAGGGATTTGAGTTGTCGTACGTCGAATCATCATCAGCTGCACCTTCGGCAACAGTTTCATAATCACTTGGGTGATCATAGTCCGGATCGTCGTCATCTACATCCAAGGAAAATGATTTTTTTTCCTCGTCATAGGCTAATTGATCTGGGTTTGAATTATTAATATCTTCTTCTTCAACTTTTTTATTTTTATCATTAGACATGCTATATTCTCCTTTCTAATAAGAAAACAAAGGAAAAGCCGAAAAGTTTAAAAATTAAGATTCGATTTTAATATCATATTCAGTTAGCAAGCCAGGTAAATTGATAAGTGTAAATTTTGCTTTTTTTAATTTATTTTTATTGGGCGAAAGAGTTACATTAAATGCATCACGAAAATCTACTTGTTCTAGATTTGTTTGATCGAATATGGCTTGATTTAAATCACAGTAATGAAAGGAAGATCCTGTTAGATCTGATTCTGAAAAATCTACTTCTCTCAATTGACAATTTTTAAAGGATGTCTTCTTTATCTTGAGCAGATAAAAAGAAGCATGATCGATATTGCAATTGTCAAAGGTAAAGGATAAACCAAAAGTATTACACTGCTGAAATTGTAAACCCAATAATTTACAGTTTTTGAAAATTACTTGTTGGAATGTAGTCCCAGAAAGTTCCGCTAGAGAAAAATTACAATCTAAAAACGTACAATTTGTGAATATGCTGTTGTTTAGTTTGTTGTTAGAGAAATCGCATGTCTCGAAGCGACAATTATCGTATTCTGCTTGTTCAAATAGATTATTTTTATAATCAATCGAAACTATTTTCTCTCCTTCGTAATATTCACTAGTCATATTCAAAAGTAAAAAAATTAAATCAAGAATATGTCAAGAATCAATTCCTTTATTTTATGTAAGAATTCCTATTTTATTTAAAAAAATCTGCTTAATATAACTTTGTACGTTGTTTAATATCATGGAGTGCATCTTTTTATTAATTTCAATTTATTATTCCATCACCATAACAATGGGTTGATGGTGAATCGGAATATGGAGGGATTTTGCGATGAAGCAAAATTCATTTGCTTTGGTATGCCATTCTTTAGCTAGGTTTACTTGTTTTGCTCTTCTAATCCAAACGGTTGGATATAGCGTTATTTTAGTGAATTGTCCTGCGCCGGATTGTTCTTATGTCATTATACCTATGGGCTGATCTTCATATCTTACAACGTGAATTCCCGATGTAGCACAAAAATGCAAATACCAGAGCATATGACAACTTGATATCGCACTTAAAAATAGATCTTCAGGATTGTGCTTCGTTGGATCTCCCAAAAATTCAGGGTCTGAAGAACCTAAAATCGATGCTTTTTTTGGTATGTTAATTTCAAAATCACGTTGATAGTCTCGATAGGATGCTGTATCCTTACCGAGATTGCCTGTTCAAGTTATTTTTTGCTGGTATTAATGCTCTTTTATCATATGAGGAAATTGAAAGAATAAATCTAAAATTAGATATGGATTTTCAAAAGTTAGGGAAAAGGTGCTTTTAGACTGTTTGATGATACAAAAAAGGCAATCGTGATGGATGATTCCCGTACTATTCAAATAGTTTCCAGAGCAGGATTTACATTTATTCGGTTTCTAGTTTTGTTTTTAATCTCTGCAGACCTATTTCTAAATCTCCACCTAACATGTGGTCAAAATCCATAACTAGTAGCATGAGGTTCATAGGGTAATTCATATGTCCATCAAATCCCCAAATTACTTTTGTCGTATTGGAAGATAGAGATTCTGTGATCATATACGCTTTATCTTTTGATTCAAATGGCTTGATAAATCGGATTTCGAAATCAATTCGTTTTCCTTCTTCAATTTTGACAATTTCCTGCTCACCTTTTCCTACACTATCCGCTTTACTATCCCATGCAGAAATAAAACCGACAGTTCCATCAGTGCCCTGATATGTTTTTTTCATCAGAGGATCCATCATTGCCCATTTGCTGAAGTTATTTTGATTTCTAAGGTATTTAATATAATCGAATACCTCTTGATTCGTTTTGTTAATGGTGATTTCTCTTTTGACTGCATAGTCTTTTTTAACAAATAGTGCGATGATCAAAAGTAGGGCTACGATGAAAAGTAATGCAATTACTATTGTTTTTAAAATTTTCATATTGGTAGATTTAAGAGTTTACAACACCATTTCTTTAGAAATTTATCAGCGATTAGATTCAAATTGATTTCGTGTTCTATAGATTCTTTACCGTCACCTCATACTATCCTCAATCCACTAGCTGAATCAATTGATACCTATCACCAATCATTAACTTGATAAAAGCCTTTTTGATTGTTGACGATTTTCATGATAGGTATTATTGAATTTGTTTCAAATAATTGATAATACCAATGACATCTTGCTTTCCAAAGCCCGCATCATGTGCCTGTTGATAAGTCTCGATTAACACCTTACTCAACGGACTGTTAACACCTTCTTTTTTAGCTAGATTGATATCTTTTAACATCAGGTCTAAAGCAAATGCAGCTGAATAATCCTGTTGCAGAAGAAGTGGAGTTTTAACCTGAGTTGCACCGCTACCACTTGCGCTTTCATTGATTATTTCTAGCATATCATCTCTTTTTATACCACTTTGTTCTGCAAATAGTACGGTTTCGGCAAGCCCTTGATAAATAATGGATAGAAAGTAATTGATGGCAAGTTTAGCTGCGATACCTTGACCAACAGGACCTAGATGTTTAACTGATTTACCCAGTTTTTGCAAATAGGGTAATACTTCTTGAAGATTCTTTTCTTCACCACCTGCCATAATAATTAACTTTCCTTCCTTAGCAGGTACTGTACTACCGGCAACTGGAGCATCGATAAAACGTGCTTGTTTTTCCTTTAATTGTTGTGCAATGGTTAGGGTCAGTTCCTTGGAGATCGTACTCATGTCGACGAATATTTTTTCCGTAATATCTTCAAGTCGAAAAATATCTGCGTACAGATCTATAATGGCAGCATCGTTTGAGACCATTGTAAAAATGATATCACAGTTTTTAACCAGTTCAATGGCACTGATATAGACTTCCGATCGAGCTGTAAAAGGTTCTGATTTACTCGCAGTTCTATTGAAAACAGAAAGCGGAAATCCAGCATTTTCGAGATTTTTTGCCATCGGAAATCCCATGTTTCCTAGCCCGATCCAGCCTATTTTTTTATGATGCATATGTTCTAAGTTTACAACAGATATAACAACTCATTTTTAAGTTTGTTTTTATCATCTGTATCGTTATATATTTTGATATTAAATTTTAAATCAATACGTTATGAAAACAAGAAAAGATAATTTTAACCTATCTCCTAACTTGTAGACGAATCGAATAAATTATCTTTTTTATAACAATGAAAGTACATTCTTTATAAGAAATTGGATCGCATGATCGCAACTACTTACTTTCGTACAGATATATCTTGAGATACAATTCTTCTACTTTTTTTCTTGCCCAAGGTGTTTTTCTTAAAAAAACCAATGAAGATTTTATACTTGGATTTTCATTGAAGCATTTAACGTTGATACGCTCACCTAAACCTTCCCAACCTCCAAAGTAAGCAACTAGATATTCTAATATTGCGTCTAATCGTTGTCCATGAAGGGGATTATTTTTTTGTTCCATTTTTTGTCTGTTTTTTAAAATTTAGATCTTGAAAGTCAAAACTAAAATCTGTCTGTGGTGATATGGGTTTCATTCTAAATCCATTCACCTGATGGTCTTGAATGTCAAAATATACAAATGCATCAGCATACATAAAGCGATTATCCCATTTGACAGTATACGTATTATCTTGATAGTAGAATAGCTCACCAGTAAGCTGTGGTGAACGTTTGGAAGCAAATGTTAACTTTCCATTTTTATTCATATGAATAGACACTTCGCCAAGCCAATTATCCAGATATTTGCCTTGTATGGTCAGATGCTTTGTATTTTTATGATCATCTACGATCTGCCATGTTTTTTGTGTTATCAGATCAGCTTCTGCATTATTTTTTGCTATTAATGCTTCATAGGTCGTGATCCAATGTTGATCAGGTATGCCGAGGTAAAAATCTTTTATGCTATTGCTTATGGCACTGAATGCGGCACCTTCTTGCTGATTAGTCAATACGACGATGCCTAATTTTAACTGGGGAAGCATAACGATTTGTGTGACAATCCCTTCTAATCCGCCAGTATGCGAAACTTCCATTTTACCTACTACATCAGTAAGAACGAAGCCTAGCCCGTAATTCTTAAATAGAGAATAGTAAGGTGCTGTTGTGCGGACAGGCATGATGGTCTGAGCGCTAGTCAATTCTTTCAGCTGTTTTTTAGATATCAATTGTTTTCCATGATGCTCTCCGTTATTCAAATGAAAGATCATCCATTTGTTGAGGTCTTCAACATTTGAATATATTCCGCCAGCAGCATCTAAGATTGTATTGGTATACCTTATACTGACTTTATTTTTTCCTGATAAAGGCACGTGCGGAGAAATGACATCCGCTCGATCTTGCAATAAATTCCAGTTCGGTGCAGAATGATTCATGCCAAGTGGGTTAAAAATTCTGTTCTGAATGAATTTTTGCCAACTTTGCCCAGATACTTTTTCTAATATTTCACCAGCGATGATGTACAGAAGATTGTCATAATCATATTTTGTACGAAATCCAGAGGTTGGTTTTAGATACTGGATATTGTGGATGATGTCTTTAGGAGTAAAATCATGTCCGTCGGGCCATATCATCAAATCTCCGGCACCTAAGCCTAAGCCACTTCTGTGGGTTAATAAATCTCTAATCGTAAAATTTTGACTGACATAGTCATTGTAAAGTTTGAATTCTGGAATATATTTTTGAACGCGATCATCCCAATTTATTTTCCCCTCATCGACCAACATAGCTAGTGCAGATGTTGTAAAAGCTTTGGAATTGGATGCAATACCAAAATTTGTACTTGCATAAACTTTGTTTTTTCGATTTAAATCTGCAATACCGTATCCTTTGGCTAGTATGACTTGATTATCTTTGACAATACCTACCGCAATTCCTGGCACATTGAACGTAGACAATGTTTGTTGAACAAGAGAGTCCACTGTACTTTCTTCTATTTGCTGAGCAGATAAAGTTGATCCACTAAAAAATAGGAGTGCTATGAAGGCTATTTTTTTCATTCCTTTATTATTATTGTCAAATATCTAAATAAAACAACAATTGTCTAGCCATTGTATAAAAAACAATCGTATTTATAGCTCGTCGTTTATGTGCTTTTTGCTCCGCGAGTTAATTTTTCAACAGTATCCCACTGTTCGTCTGTTACGACATCGAGTCCATTAAATTCTCCGGCACCTTTTAACCATTCTCCGCCATCTATTGTTATGACATCACCATTGACATAAGCTGAGTAATCGGATACAAGATATGCGGCTAAATTGGCCAATTCTTGTAGATCACCCGTGCGACCTAGGGGGATTCTATTGATAGGGTTTAGGGTATCGCTAAGGTTACTTGGAAAAAGACGGTCAAAAGCGCCAGTTGTATGAAATGGGCCTGGTGCGATTGCATTCAATCGGATTCCTTTACGTCCCCATTCCACCGCCAGTGATCTTGTCATCGCTAATACTCCTGATTTAGCACAGGCAGAAGGAACTACATATCCAGAACCTGTGCTCGCATATGTGGTCACAATATTCAAAATGGTTTTATCTTGATCTTTATTCGCAATCCAGATCTTTCCCAGAGCTAAGGTACAATTAATGGTACCCTGCAGGACAATGCCTAAGACAGATTCAAATGCACGGTGGCTTAATCTTTCTGTAGGGGATATGAAATTTCCAGCAGCATTATTGACTAATACATCTATGGAACCTAGTTCTTGTATACCAAAAGCGATGACTTTCTCCACAGATTCGTAATCACGGACATCACAAGCTATAGCGATACATTTGCCATTTGTTTCTTGGCTTAGTTCCGTTGCGGTTTGCTGTATGACATCATCCTTGCGGCTTGTGATAAGACATTGTGCCCCTAATTGTAAAAAATATCTGGTCATGGCTTTACCAAGTCCAGTACCACCACCGGTAATTAAAATGTTTTTTCCTTTTAATGCATCATCACGAAGCATGCCTTGTGTTGTACTCATGTGATATTATTTAGTGATCTATAATCAATGTTACCAACCAATTTACAAAAAATATGTGCTTTTGGTACTATTTATTTTCAACCCTAATAATTTGATCTCTTCCATTTCTAACGTTGATTTTGATTAATTCTGTTTTATTCAATTTACCATAGCTTCATTCATCTTAATGAGTTTTTGAATGGTAAATAAATTGAAATAAGCAATTGTTAGTCATGGAGATTGAAGAGATAGACTGTAACGGCTGATATAAAATAAAAAGTATATTTGTTTGACCTAAATTTTAAAATTATGAAGAAGTATATTTTTATTATTCTTATCCTGTTTATTGGGCGACCAAGTTTTGGACAGCATATACGACAGCTTTTTGGATCAAGTTCAATAAATACGATACCTGGAATGAGATCTAATTTACATAAATGGGAAGATTCCACAAATTATACTTTAAATGTGATACCGGACTATTTTATGTTAGGCACTTTTAGTGATTATTTGGATCGGTTTAACGGTCGTAATAAGGAAATTAATATTGATGAATATACTTCTACGGAAAAGAAATTAGTAGCATATTTAGTGGCATATTTACATGATAATTATCATGTAAAAGTTGAACAGAAAGTCGACAATAATCTCGATAGCGAATTGAATAATCCACAATTGGCTCAATATTTTAATACGTTTTATACTGATGATGGTCATTTAATTAATGAAAATTTTGATAAAGATGAAAGTAGAAAATATTCATTTTTACTTGGATTATATATCCGGTTTGGGGAGCGGGTATATGATAATGTTTATAAAATTAGGATCATAAACTCATCAAAAGATAAGATTTTATATCCTTTATTGAAAGATCTGGGCTGTAATAAAGTTTACTATAAAATTTTAAGAAATTTTATACCTGTGAGTGAGTATTTCTATTTTGAGGCTACTCCAATAATGGTTAAGTATTTCAAAACGGTTGATCCTGTAAAAGCAGATTATTTGAATGTTTTTCTTCAGCATCCGTTTTTTAAAAATTTAAGAGAAGAAGATAGGAAAGAAATGGAAAGGGTGATGATGGAGAATAAGGAAAAGGAGATGAACATGTTGAAAAACTGGTTCTCTGCAGATGAATTTTAATTATACAGTTTTGAATTAAAATAAGAAGACCTATCTCTTTTGGAAATAGGTCTTCTTTATAAGAATTATGTTTATTATGCTCCTAATTGAACACGTTTGAATGCTGTAACAGTTAAGCCTTTAGAAACTGAATCTAAGAATTGAGCGATAGATTTAGAGTTATCTTTCACGAATTCTTGGTTCAACAAAGTCGTTTCTTTGAAGAATTTGTTCAATTTACCAGCAGCGATTTTTTCTGCCATTTCAGCAGGTTTACCTTCAGCCATGATTTGCTCTTTAGCGATAGCAATTTCACGCTCGATTGTATGAGCATCAACACCATCTTTATCAATAGCGATAGGGTTCATTGCAGCGATTTGCATTGCTACATCTTTACCAGCTTCTTCAACACCATCAGCAGTTGCAGATAAACCAACTAATACACCTAAACGGTAGTTCGCGTGGATATAGGCAACAACTTTTTCAGCAGAAATAGTTTCGTATTTAGAAACGTCAATTTTCTCACCGATTTTACCAGTTTGATCGATTAATAAATCAGCGATTTTAGTACCACCGATTTCTAAAGCTTTTAAGTCTTCTAAAGAAGCAGGTTTGTTAGCCAAAGCAACTTCAGCGACTGACTCAGCGAAAGCTACGAAATCAGCATTTTTAGCTACGAAATCTGTTTCACAGTTTACTTCAACTACGATACCTGATTTACCATCAGTAGCAGCTTTAGCAATGATAACACCTTCGTTAGAATCACGGTCTTGACGGCTAGCAGCAACTTTAGCTCCTTTTTTACGTAAGTAATCAACAGCAGCTTCAAAATCACCGTTTGCTTCTACTAACGCTTTTTTACAATCCATCATACCTGCGCCTGTTTGTTGACGCAGCTTGTTTACATCTGATGCAGAAATTTGTACTGACATGATATATTTCTTTTTTAAATTTTTGACTTATTATTTTCTTGACAATATTAACCTAACTCTTGTTAAGTTAATATAAAGTTTATCATTTCTTTTTAGGGCAAGGATAAACCAAAAAACCGGACAGATAGGTTAGTCCAAGAAAAGAATTCTTTTCCAGAAACCAACGCTACGCTATCCGGTTTGGAATAAAAAATATTATTCTCCGTCTTTCGCTTTACGAGGACGTTTAGCTTCTGAAGCTTCAGTAGTATCAACTTTAGCCTTAGCTACAGCTGCTTCTTTTTCTGCTTCGTCTTCTTTATCACGTTTACGTTCGTCCAAACCTTCTTGTATTGCTTGACCAATGATGCCAGCGATTAAGCTAATAGATTTACTAGCGTCATCATTTGCAGGGATTGGGAAATCAATGTTTGAAGGATCAGAGTTTGTATCTACCATTGCAAAAGTAGGGATGCTTAACTTGATTGCTTCAGTAACAGCGATGTGTTCTTTTTTCACATCGATGATGAATAAAGCAGCCGGTAAACGGTTCAAATCAGCGATACCTCCTAATAGAGATTCCAATTTGATACGCTCACGTTGAATCATCAACTTCTCTTTTTTAGATAATACATCGTATGTACCATCTTTTTGCATTTTGTCAATTGTAGACATTTTTTTGATAGACTTACGCACTGTTGTGAAGTTTGTAAGCATACCACCTAACCATCTTTCAGTAACGAAAGGCATGTTAACTGCTTTCGCTTGTTGAGCGATAATTTCTTTTGCTTGTTTTTTCGTTGCTACGAATAAAACCTTACGACCTGATTTTACGATTTGTTTGATAGCTGAAGCAGCTTCTTCCAATTTCGTAAGCGTTTTGTTCAAGTCAATGATGTGGATCCCGTTGCGTTCCATGAAAATGTACTTAGCCATTTTCGGATCCCATTTACGAGTAAGGTGACCAAAGTGCACACCTGCATCCAATAAGTCTTGATAAGTTGTTCTTGCCATTTTTTGATCCTCCTTTGATTAACGTTTACTGAATTGGAATCTCTTACGAGCTTTCTTGCGTCCTGGTTTCTTACGCTCAACCATACGGTCATCACGTGTAACTAAACCTTTAGCACGTAAAGCTGGTTTAACTTCTGGGTCTAATTCAACTAATGCTTTCGCAATAGCTAAACGAACAGCCTCAGCTTGTCCTTTTACACCACCTCCATTAACGTTCACTTTCGCATCAAAATTCCCAGCTTGACCTGCTACTTCTAATGATTGAGTAACAATGTATTGCAATGGCAATGTTGGGAAATATTCTTTGTAGTCTTTACCATTAATAGTAAGGACTCCGCTACCAGCAGTTAAGTAAATGCGGGCAACAGCAGTTTTTCTTCTTCCTGAAGTATTAGTTGTTGACATGTCGATTCTCCTTAAAATTTAACTGGTTTTGGATTTTGAGCCTCTTGTTTGTGCTCAGTTCCAGCATAAACATAAAGATTTTTAAACAATTGACGACCTAAACGGTTTTTAGGAAGCATACCACGAACAGCTTTCTCAATGATGCGCTCAGGGTGTTTTGCCAATAATTCTTTTGGAGTGATGAAACGTTGACCACCCGGGTATCCCGTGTAGCGAACGTAAGTTTTGTCACCCAATTTATTACCTGTCAATCTAATTTTTTCTGCATTGATAACGATAACATTATCTCCGCAATCTACGTGAGGGGTAAACGATGGCTTGTGCTTTCCGCGAATTACTTTCGCAATTTCGCTTGCCAAGCGCCCCAAAATCTCGCCTTCAGCATCAACAACGATCCATTCTTTGTTGATGGTGTTCTTGTTGGCAGAGACAGTCTTGTAACTTAACGTATTCACTTGCTTTTAATTAAATAATTAATAAAATTTTATTCACTTCTTTTCCCTGTGTCTCAAGGGTCTGCAAAGGTACTTTTAATTTTTTGATTACGAAAATCTATTTTACTTTATTTTAGAGACTTTGATTATGGATAGGCCTCTTTTTACCAGCATTTAAATTCCGATTAACGGGTAGATCGTCAAAAATAACCAATTCAATTGCAATACTGTTATTTACAATTGTCGTTTATTAGTATATTGCAACATAATTAACACAGTAATTGGTGAACGAGAAGGATTATTTATGTTTAAAAAATATTTGAAGTATGCGCTATTAGTAACAATGTTATCTGCAGCTGGAAAAACGGTATCAGCACAAAATAGCACCCCAGAAAAACCTTATTCGCAACAATTAAAAAATATAGAAGTTTTTTTAAGGAAGGGGGATTACAAGCAAGCCATGGATTCATTGGATGCGATTACAGTACGCTATCCCAAAGCAGATGATGTATATTTTACAAAAGCGGTATTATTTGGACAGATGAGAAATGCCGATCGCGCTCTCGAGGAAGTAAATAAAGCGCTAGAAATAGATCCTAAAAACGAATACCTAAGTTTTAATATTGATGTCAATAAAGGAAAAGGCGATATCCAGAGTGCGATCCGATCATTAGATATTTTAATGAATAAGGAACATGTCAATGTAGCCGCTTTAAATAGGGAAAAGATCATGTTATTGTTCAATAGTGAACAAAAAGAAGAGGCTTTTACACTCTATAAAAATGTTCGCGAAAGAACAGGAGCTACCGACACATTAGATGTCATAGGTGCTACTTTGTTATTGGATAAAAACGATTTTCCTGCTGTAATCAATGTTTTGGAGCCGTGGGCAAATAAAAAATCCCCTTTAGCACAAGTATATAGTCAATTGGCGCAAGCATATCGAGAAAATAAAGAAGCAAAAAAATCGGTTACCATCTTAAATGCAGGTGTACTGAATACAAAAGATGATTATCTTTTTTTAGACTTGGCTGATGAATACCGTCTGTCGGGTAAAGGAAAACTTTCATTTGATTATCTTAAACAGGCTTTTTCGTCTAAAACTATTGATTTCTCAGAAAAAAATAGAATCATTTTATCCTTGTTAGCTCCCAATAGCAGTTTTACACTCGATCAAGCTCAAGAATTGGCTAATATTTTAGTTGATATGCACCCCCGTGTAGCAGAGAGCCATGTTGCTAAGGGGCAGGTAAACTGGATGCGTAATGACCTAGTTGGAGCACAATCATCATTTTCGATTGCAGTTGGCATCAATCCATATCAAATTGATGCATGGCGTATGTTGATGAATGTTGATCTGGCTATGGAACAATATGACCAAGCGATAGCACATGGGGGAGAGGCTTTACACAATATCCCAAATAATCCTGTTCTCTTGTATTTCAGTTCGATTGCCTACACATTAAAGGGTAATTATGAGCTTGCGCGTAATTTGATGGAAGCTGCACTGAATAATGGTCAAAATGAAAATGCTATTTTTCAATCCAATATATATAGTGGTTTAGGTGATATTTATCATTCCCTCAAAATGGAATCTGCTTCTGATGTGGCTTATAGAGAAGCCATTCATTTAGATAGTACAAATGTCAGTGCCATGAACAATTTAGCTTACTATTTGTCGTTAAGAAATCAGGATTTAGAAGATGCTGCTCTTTTTGCTGAGACAGCAAATAAATTAAGACCAAATGATGCGACTTTAGAGGATACTTATGCATGGGTGTTGTTTAAACAAGGAAAGTATGCTGATGCACTGGTATGGATTGAAAAAGCAATTAAAAATTCAAATACGATTTCTGCAGTTTTATTAGAACACTATGGTGATATTTTGATTAAAAATAAAAAATCTGCAGAAGCAATGAAGCAGTGGAAACTTGCGTTAAATAGAGGTGGTAAATCTGAAATTGATTTAGATAAGTTGAAAGAAAAAATAAATACAAAATCTTATGTGGAGTAGATCTCTTGTCATCATAGCTGTGCTTTTTATATTTGTATCTTGTAGTACAAAGAAGAAAATTGCGAAAGTAGATTATACACCTTTAGAAATTCCGACGATAGATAAAAAAGATTCCAGAACTGAGATTGCTCAAAAATTTTTATTATCTAACTTGGAGTTTACGACGTTCTCGGGTAAAGCTAAGAGTAAAATAAGCATTGGAAAATCATCTCAAGATGCGACTGTTAATATCAGAATCGAGAAAGATAAGAAAATCTGGATTTCCATTACGGCATTATTAGGTCTTGAAGTAGGACGAGTTTTGATTACCCCAGATAGTGTTCAGATCTTAAATAAATTTCAAGGTGAATACATTGGAAAACCATTCAGTTATTTGTATCAGTATGCGAGTGAAGACTTGACTTTTGCCAATGTTCAAGATTTGCTTTTAGCAAATTTTTCAACAAATCTGTTAAATGCCCATAATTTTGAAGTTGATCTGAAAAGTATACCGATACAATTAAGGGGTCAAAAGAATGAACTCAGCTATTTATATTTAGTTAATCAACAAAATAAGTTAGACTCATTCAGTTTAGAGCAAGCTGCAAAGGGACAAAAATTGGAAGCAAACTATGCTAGCTATTCAAATAACGGTGGTATGTTGTTTCCGATGGCTCTTGAATTACTGATATCAGGAGGAGATACCAGTATTAGTGCTAATTTTAATTATAGCAGAGTATCATTTAATGAAGCTGTAGAAATGCCTTTTACAATCTCTAACAAATACAAAGTAATTAATTAATGTTAGTACGATAATCCTTAAGATTTATTACTTTCGCATTTGGGACTGTTTTTACTGGAAACATGTTAATTCGGACTCAACTGCTAGTAAAAGATTACTATAGATGAATTTAAAAAAAATAACACTAAGTCTACTTGCGTTTTTTTTGATGCTGGGAATCGGTTTTTCACAGACCCGGGCTGAGCTTGAAAAGAAACGTGAAAAAATAAATCGTGAAATAGCGGAACTGCAAAAGACGCTAAAGGAAACTACTACGGAGAAGATATTGACGCAGAAGCAGGTAAGTGCGCTGAGTAGTCAGATTAATCTTCGTCAAGAAAAAATATCAACAATTAGTTCTGAGCTCAGCTTGATTAATCGCCAGATTAATGTCAATACTGGTGCCGTTGATAAGTTAAAAGCGGAGCTGGAAAAGATGCGTAATGATTATGAAAAAATGATCATGTTTGCTTTTCGAAACCGCAACGCTTATAATAAGCTTATGTTTATTTTTGCTTCAAAAGATTTTAACCAAGGATTTCGTCGTGTAAAATATTTACAGCAATTCAATGATTCACGAAAGTTAAAGGCGAGTGAAATTGAAGGGACTAAAAAACAAATTGAGCAGAAGATCGCCCAACTTCAGGCAGATCGTAATAAGCATAAACAGTTGTTAAATGAACAAGAGCAAGAGAAGAAGACAATAGCTCAACAACGTGCTGTTTTCTCTAATGAATTAAGCTCTTTGATTACCACTGAAAGAGGTGTCAAACGCGATATTACGCAGAAACAAAAAGAGGAGCGTAAGTTAAGATCTGCCATTCAAGCAATCATTAAAAGAGAGATTGAAGCCGAGCGTAGAAGACAAGAAGCTGCTCGTAGAGCAGCAGAAGCAGCGGCTGCAAGAAGTGCTAAGAAAAATGACACTAAGGTTGATGATAAAGAATCATCTAAATCTACTGCCCGTAAATCGGATTCAGAGGTACTGCGTGCTACTCCAGAGGCAGCTCGTCTTTCTGCTGATTTTAGATCTAATCGTGGACGATTGCCATGGCCAGTTTCCAATGCTAAAATATTACAAAGTTTTGGTACGGATAGAACAGGTAGAAATGTGTCGGTAAGCCATGAATCCTTGAAATTGCAGACTGCAAGTGGAGCAACCGTCAAAGCGGTGTTTTCTGGAACTGTAACAAGTACGTTAACGTTGAATGGACTTAAGGTGATCATCATTTCACATGGTGAATTCTTCTCGGTGTATAGCAACTTAGCAAGTTTTAGTGTGTCGAAAGGACAGAAAGTATCTGCAGGTCAGTCAATTGGAACGGTAGCTAATGATCCTGATTTGGACGCTCCGGTCTTGGATTTTCAAGTTTGGCAGGGTCAAATTCCGATGAATCCACAGTCATGGTTAGCAAATTAAAAAAATATAGAAATAAAAATTATTATGTACATTTGTTTTTAAGGTATAAGTGTATATACTAAAAGAGAATATTGAAAAACAGTAAATCATAAGTTATGTTGACATCAGGGTTATTAATAATGGGTATTGGGGGTCAGGAATTAATTATAATCGTTGTAATATTATTACTATTATTTGGCGGTAAAAAAATTCCTGAATTGATGCGTGGATTAGGTAAAGGTGTAAAAGAATTCAAAGACGGACAGAAAGAGGATTCTACAGATGATACTAAAGAGAAAACAACAGAGAATAAATAATTCTACTGTGTGTTAGAGATAAGATTTTACTTCTTCGTAAAATCTTATTTCATTTTCTACCATTTCTAATATTGTAAAATAAAGCGCGTATTCGAAAAATATATACTTTATTCTTAGGACGATTTAGTTCTAATTGTCAACCATAATTAAAAAAGATGATTGAAAAAAAGAGGACTCTATTCACCATAGGCTTCGCATTCACGACATGTTGTTTGTTTGCACAAGAAAGGTCTATTGATGAGATGAGAAATTCTACGCAAGCAATTATGTCTGCGAGTATTGATCGTGAAAATGCATCGATCCTGCAACAGCTTGATAGCATTAAGTTTGTTCATGTAGGCGAGAAGGAAGCCCAATCGATCGTATTTGATATTGAAGATGTCAATGTTGTTCGAAAATTAAATTCTTTAGAACGTGAAGTCCCCTTAGACTACAACCAACATGTTCGCAAGTATATTGATCTTTATAATTCTAAAAATTATTCCGGGCATATGTCTCGAATGTTGGGACTGGCACAATATTATTTCCCACTTTACGAACGTATTTTGGCTGAAGTGGGCGTTCCTAAGGAAATAAAATACCTATCGATCATTGAGTCTGCTTTAAATCCACATGACGTTTCACGTGTTGGAGCAACTGGACCTTGGCAATTTATGTATGGTACGGCTAAGATTTATAACTTAACGATGGATACCTATGTTGATGAACGTAAAGACCCCATTGCATCAAGTTATGCAGCTGCTAAATATATGAAAGAAGCTTATGCCGAATTTGGTGATTGGCTGTTAGCTATTGCTTCCTATAATTGTGGAAAAGGTGGAGTCAAACGTGCAATTTTACGATCTGGAAAGATTCAACCTACATTCTGGGAAGTCGCACCTTTTCTCCCTAAAGAGACTAGAAATTATATTCCCGCTTATATTGCGATGACCTATACTTTAGGATATGCTCAGGAACATGGGATCGAAGCCAAGGAAAGTGAGATGGCTTTAAATACGCAGATATTAGAAATTGACAAGTTTATTTCTATAGCTGAGGTGGCTAAAGCAATAAACGTGACTGAAGAGAGCTTAAAACTGCTAAATCCAGCTTATAAAAAAGGAGTAGTTAATGGTTCTGATGAAATTCGCCGTCGTCTGATCATTCCTGCATTGGGTGAAGGAATAAATAAGGACCAGCTTTATCTAGCGCTCAACACAACAGTAGAAACTCCTAATCAAGTCATTGCAGTGGTAGAGGATGATATTCGAAGGGGCAGTAAGCATACTGCTCAGCCTAGCCGTCATCAAGTGAGTAGAGGAGAGACTTTAGCTATGATTGCGAAGAAGTATGATGTGAGTGTCCAAAATTTAAAAGCTTGGAATAAGGTAAGTGGATCTTCTTTAAAGGCAGGAACTTCTTTAGTGGTCAATAGCAATGGAATAAATAGCCGTTTAGCTCAAAAGGTAAATACAAGTGCATCCAAAAAATCAACTATCCTAGTTTATACGGTCAAGAAAGGTGATACACTTTCTGACATAGCGAATAATAAAGGCGTTTCTTTATCTAAATTGAAAGCTGATAACAATTTATCCCATACGAGGTTAAAACCTGGAATGAAACTCCAGATCAATAAAAGATAGCATCTATTTGTTTACATATAAAAGCAAAAGCCTTCCATATTAATATGGAAGGCTTTTGCTTTTATATCTGTATACTATACCAGCCATGCTGCATCATCCTCAGCTTCAAAACCTTGTAGGTTAACTTCTACATGTTCCTTCAGGATGGTCGATAGCTTTAATCCATAATAATCACTTACAATAGGAAATTTTGGATGACTTCTGTCAATAAGTACGGCAGTCCGCATTTTTTTTATGGGAACATTTAAGAACACACCTAACCCATAAGCAAGCGTTCTACCACTATTTAATACATCATCAACTAAGATTAACGTTTTATTTTTAGCACCTTCAATGGGTTGGTCGGTCTCAGCTTTTAAAGAGCGACTTGTTTTACTCATTGTCACCTTTAAAAGCTCAATATTTTTGTCTGATATTTCTTCTAATATTTTTTGCAAGCGTTGTGCAAAAACATAACCTCTATCCGCAATACCTACTAACACTAATGTATTTTCTTCAAAATTATCTTCTAAAATCTGATAAGCAATGCGTATCGATTTTTGTTTGATTTGTTCTTTATCTAGTATGAGCGTTTTCTTTGACGACATAATGGTATTAATTTATTTAAGCGTAAAAGTACTAAAATCTTTGCAAAAAAAAGTCCGAATGTATTGACATTCGGACTTCTTATCATGATGTGAAAAAATCAAATTAATTGAATTTATCTGATTTTTCAGCATTTAATATCTCTGCAGTAAGTGATTTGTTATCATCAGGTAATCGACCACCATCATAATAATAGCGTCTCCAATAAGCTTCTCCTAGGTTGCTAATCATAACACCTTTACTTGAAGAAGCATGAGCGAATTTATTATCACCAATATAAACACCAACATGCGTAATACTTTTACTTCTGATCTTAAAGAATACCAAGTCACCAGCTTTCAAGTCATCTTTCTTAACTGGTTTTATTTGAGAATATTGGTTACGACTATTATAGCCTAAAGTAGTATTGAACACTTTGTCGTACAATTCAAAAGAGAATTTTGAACAATCGATACCTCTTTTGGAGTCACCTCCTAAGCGGTAAGGTGTTCCTAACCATTCGTAAACAAATTGATATAATTTTGTGTTTGTAGTTGCTGAAACCGCAACACCCATGATTTGGGAGAAGTATTCTTTAGCGAGATTGTCCGGGTCTGATTCCGGTTTAGATTGGGTTTTGGTTGATTGTGCCTGCGACACTAGACATAAGCCTATAAATAGCATTGAAGCTAATATTTTCTTTGTTTTCATTAAATCGCTTTTATGTACAACTTTAACTTATTCTTTTTGTTGCTGGATGTTAACTATTTTGGACATCACTGTTGCGAATATAATACAACTCATCTTACTTTGCAAAAAATATGACAAGTATTTAACGAAGTTTTAACGTTTTTAACACTTTTTTTATTGAAACGCAATTTATCGAAGCAGAATAAATTGTCAGCTTACCACTACAACTTCACTAGCGTAACAAAATTATTTTTTTTCTAGTAATAATATGTTTTTCGTATATAAGGAGTGGTTTTCTTAATAAATATCAAAAAAAACGTTAATTTATTTTGATACTTGGTAAATAATGCTTTATATTTACGAAAGTAAAATAAAAAAGTATGAAAACGACTACCATTATTACATCGATTATTATTACCACCGGGATAAAACTTAGGAGGAGGTAGTTTCGTTGTATAGAAATGTAGACAAGATATTTCGCAAACGCCTTCCTCTCCGAGTGAAGGCGTTTTTTTTTATGCTCTAAAACAAACAACTAAACAGTATACATTATGAAAATTTTAAAATTTGGAGGAACGTCGGTCGGATCTGCAGATAGTATCAAAGCAGTACTTCGTATTGTGAAGAAATCATATGATTCCGGAGAACAGCCATTAGTCGTCCTATCGGCCATGTCGGGAGTTACAAATTTATTATGTAAAATGGCCGTTGATGCTTCCGAAGGAAAATCATTTCATGAAGATTTAGCATTAATCGAAACCAAGCACTTTGAGGTGATTAAGAAATTAATCACGGTTAAATATCAAAATCCAGTATTCACGAAACTAAAATTATTTTTCAATGAAATTGAAGAATTATTGCAAGGTATTTATGCGCTTAGAGAGTTAAGCGAACAAAGTAAGGATTTGATCGTCAGTTATGGCGAACGTTGTTCTACTTTTATGGTATCCAAGATTTCTGAACAAGATTTAGCAGCATCTTTATTTGTCGACGCATCGCATTATATCAAAACAGATTCTCATTTTGGACATGCACACGTTAATGATCAGTTGACCGAGCAACTCGTTAAGTCTTTGTATCTAACAAATAGTGATAAGCTTATGTTCGTAACTGGATTTATAGCATCTAATGAGAACGGACGTATGACCACGTTAGGTAGAGGCGGATCAGATTATACAGCCGCAATTTTTGGTTCTATTCTAAATGCTTCAGCGATTGAGATATGGACAGATGTTAATGGTATGCTGACTGCAGATCCACGTATTGTTAAAAAAGCATTTTCTTTGCCTGTTCTTTCTTATACAGAAGCTATGGAGTTGTCCTATTTTGGTGCTAAGGTCATCTATCCGCCCACTATGATTCCTGCTTTTCTAAAGAAAATACCAATTGTCATCCGCAATACTTTTGAACCTGATTTTGCAGGTACTTTTATTCAATTTGAAAGTGGAAAAACAACATTACCAATAAAAGGTATCTCTTCTATTGGCGAAATATCTGTCATCAACCTGAGTGGTTCAGGCATGATCGGAAAATCTGGATTTAGCGGTCGATTATTTACTTTATTGGCAAGAGAGCAGATCAATGTCGTTTTAATCACACAGTCTTCTTCCGAGCACAGTATTACTTTTGCGGTCAATCCAGAAGATGCATTACGTGCGAAGAGTTTGATTGAGAATGAGTTTGAACTGGAAATACAAGTTAACAAACTCATCAAACCAGAAATCGAAAACAACTTATCAGTTTTAGCCATTGTTGGTGAGAATATGAAGAAAACTCCTGGAATGTCTGGTCGATTATTTTCTTCATTAGGCCGAAATGGAATCAATGTACGCGCTATAGCACAGGGATCTTCGGAGTATAATATATCTGTTATTATCTCAAAGAATGACTTATCAAAGGCACTTAATGCTGTGCATGATGCCTTTTTTGCGGAACTTAAAAAAACGCTTTATGTATTTAATTTGGGAACAGGAAATATTGGTTCAACCTTATTTAAACAATTGGAGAGTCAATATGATTTCTTGTTGAGTAAAAACGATCTGGAGATCAAAGTTGTGGGTATCTCAAATAGCAAGAAAATGTTGTTTAAACTAGATGGCATTGATTTAGCAAATTGGGATACAGAACTGCTTGAGCAGGGCGAAGATGCAGATCTTGCAGTCTTTGTAGAACGTATGAAAGGTTTTAATCTTCCTAATTGTGTATTTATTGATAATACAGCAAGTCGATTGCCATCTACCTATTACGAGGGAATTTTTCAATCTAATATTTCCATTGTTACGTGTAATAAAATTGCTAATTCGGGAAAATACGAACAATACAAAACTTTACGGGAAACTGCTCACAAGCATGGTGTGGACTTCTTCTACGAAACCAATGTTGGTGCCGGTCTGCCGATCGTGCGTGTTTTGAAAGACCTGATGTTAAGTGGTGACCGTATCGTTAAAATCGAAGCTATACTTTCTGGAACGATCTCGTATATCTTTAACAATTTTAAAGATGATGTATCATTTTATGATGTAGTCAAACAAGCACAGGATTTAGGCTATACAGAGCCAGACCCTCGTGACGATTTAGGTGGAGTAGATTTTATGCGTAAAATGTTGATTTTAGCACGTGATGCAGGCTATACAATCGAAGCTGAGGACGTCAACTTAGGTGCTATATTACCTGAGGCATGTTTGAAAGCAGATTCTGTGGAGTCTTTCTATGTAGAACTTAAAAATGAGAACAGTTATTTTGAGGCCCTAAAAGAAAAGGCTCGTCTTGAAAATAAGGTGATCCGTTATATCGGGAAATTGGAAGATGGAGTTGTGTCTATTTCCGTCCAGATTGTAGATGATAAGCATCCATTTTATGCCCTGTCTGGAAGTGATAATATTATCTCGTTCACGACAGAACGTTACAAGGAAAGACCATTGGTGGTCAAAGGACCAGGTGCCGGAGCTGAAGTAACAGCTGCAGGAGTATTTGCAGATTTAGTAAATGTAGGTGCGTAATTAAAAGTTTCACTAGACCTGTTACAGCTTTGGATAACAGGCATAAAAATTAAATATGAAAACTTCTCTATCGAAGAAAAAGATAAATCTGGATAACATGTTGGATCACGTCCATGTTTTCGCTCCAGCGACCGTAGCGAATATGATTTGTGGTTTTGATATTTTGGGGTTCGCTTTAGATGAACCAGGAGATGAAGTAATCATGCGGAAAACAAGTGCTGCAGGTGTTGTCATTACTAAAATAACGGGTGATGATGGACGTCTTCCTATGGATGCTGATAAAAATACGGTTTCGGCATGTGTACAGTTTCTATTGCAGCATCTGGAGCTACAAGATGAAGTAGGAGTCGAAATTGAACTGCATAAACATATGCCTATTGGATCAGGTTTAGGATCAAGTGCGGCAAGTACTGTGGCAGGTCTATTTGCTATTAATAAAATGTTGGGTGATCCGCTTTCAAAAGAAGAACTACTCCCTTTTTGCGTGGAAGGTGAACGGTTAGCATGTGGACATGGTCATGCGGACAATGTGGCCCCTTCATTATTTGGTGGAATTACCTTGATCAGAGGACATGACCCATTAGATTTAATTCCTTTACCCGTACCGGAAGAATTAGTTGCTGCTGTAGTATTTCCGCAGGTCGATGTTCCCACACGCGATGCGCGTCAATTGATTAAAGAAAAGGTGCTGTTAAAAGATGCTGTCATCCAGTGGGGGAATATTGCAGGACTGGTGGCCGGACTCTTTAAAAAAGATTATGATTTAATATCCCGAAGCATGCAGGATGTATTGATAGAGCCAACACGAGCGATTTTGATTCCGCAGTTTTATGAGATGAAGCAAATTGCATTAGAAAATGGTGCTTTAAGTTTTGGAATATCGGGTTCTGGTCCTTCAGTTGTAGCCATAACACGAGATAAGGAGGTCGCGAAGCAGATTGTTAAACAGATTAAAGCTCATCTTTCCGAATCAGAGATTGAAAGTTATGGTTATGTATCGGGTGTAAATGTTGATGGCCCTAAAGTATTAAATTAAGATGATTATGAAATTTTACAGTACCAATAATAAAGCATTACGTGTTTCTTTCAAAGAAGCAGTTTTTAATTCATTGCCTGCCGATAAAGGACTTTATATGCCTCAGGTGATTCCACAATTGGATCCTTATTTTATAAAAAATATACAGCAATATTCGCTGCAGGAAATTGCATTTACGATAGCTCAGGCTTTTATTGAAGATGATATTCCTGCAGATGTATTGAGGGATATTATCGCGGATGCTATTAATTTTGAAGCACCTGTTAAGTTTTTGAGTCCAGATACTGCGGTATTAGAACTATTTCATGGTCCTTCGTATGCCTTTAAAGATTTTGGAGCACGATTTATGAGTCGAGTAATGGCTTATTTTTCAGGTGCAGATGATGCATTGTTGGATGTTCTAGTTGCAACATCTGGAGATACGGGCGGGGCTGTTGCTTTAGGTTTCTTGGGAGTTGCAGGCACACGTGTCACCATTTTATATCCAAAAGGTAAGGTTTCGGAAATTCAGGAATTACAATTGACGACCAATGGACAAAATATAAGAGCCATTGAAATTGATGGAACATTTGATGATTGTCAAGCATTGGTTAAACGTGCTTTTAATGATCCTGAACTTAATGAACATCTGAGATTAACTTCCGCTAATTCCATTAATATTGCACGCTTGATCCCTCAGACATTTTACTATTTTTATGCTTATGCACAGTTGAAGGCACAGGGTTCAGACCGAGTTGTCTTCACGGTTCCAAGTGGTAACTTTGGTAATATCGGTGCCGGGTTATTGGCTTTCAAAATGGGTCTTCCGGTTGAGCAGTTTGTTGCTGCTACCAATGCAAATGATACCGTTCCACGTTTTATTAAATCTGGAAAATATGAACCCAAGCCATCTGTACAAACTTTAGCCAATGCTATGGATGTAGGTGATCCTAGTAATTGGGTTCGTATTCAAGATTTATTTAATCATAATCTGGATGACTTAAAGAGCATGATCACCACTTACACGTATACGGATAAGGAAACTAAGGCTGCTATGGAACAGTTACATCATACTTACCACTATGTCGCTTGTCCGCATACGGCTATTGCTTGGTTAGGGTCACAAGCCTATCGTGGCGAACATCCAGGTTCTTATGGATCTGTATTTTTATCCACAGCACATCCTTGCAAATTTCCAGATGCTATTTCTGAGCAGGTATTCAGTAAAATTAAATTGCCTGTAGGGGTAGAGCAGTTACACAGCAAAGCTAAAGTTGTTGAAGCTTTTTCTGTTGATTATGCTGTTTTTAAAAATTACTTAATCACACATAAATAATTGAAAAGGCTCACTAAAATGAGCCTTTTCAATTTATAATCTCATCATAGATAAAGTCTGGTTTAACTTTTCCTTTTCATCTTATGATAAATTTCGGACACAAGATGTTTCAAATAACTTGAAAACCTGTACTTTTGTTGCGATGAAAAAAATTATTCTGAATAAGGGAAAAGATAAGGCAGCTTGGCAACTTCATCCTTGGGTCTTTTCTGGTGCAATAAAGCGTATAGACGGTGCTCCCGATAATGGGGATGTGGTTACTGTTTTTAATGCTGAAAATGAGTTTATTGCTTTCGGACTTTTTCACGATTCATCTCGTGTAGCTGTTCGTTTATTAGAATGGCACCCTGATCAACAAATCAACGAACACTGGTGGAGAAAACGTATTCAAAAGGCTGTTGAAGCACGCCGCCATTTATTGATTGAAGGAAAGAATGATACGGCAAGGTTGATCTTTGCGGAAGCAGATTTTGTACCGGGGTTGATTGTGGATAAATATGCTGATTATATTTCGATACAAGTTCATGCTGCTGGTGTTGAAAAAATCAAGGATGTGGTTATAGATGAGCTGAATAAATTATTAAGTCCTAAGGGAATATATGAGCGTTCAGACCTTAAATCCCGTGAACATGAGGGATTGCCCGATACAAATGGTTTACTTTTTGGTGAACTCCCTCCTGAATTTGTAGAGATTATTGAAAATGGTATCCGCTATCAGGTCAATATTATAGATGGACAAAAATCAGGTTTCTATTGTGATCAACGAGAGAATAGGGCGTTGACAGCTCAATATGTGAAAGGCAAAAAGGTCTTGGATTGCTTTTGTTATTCTGGAGGTTTTACATTAAATGCTTTTCATGAAGGGGCGGCAAGTGTTACTTCTGTAGACAGCTCCGCTTTAGCAATCGAAACATTGAGACGCAATATACTGTTAAATGGCTATAATGAAGAGAAAAATATCGCGATCCAGTCGGATGTGAATAAGCAATTGAAAGTTTTTGCTGAAGAGCAACAAAAATTTGATGTCATTGTATTAGATCCACCAAAATATGCTCCTTCACGGTCTTCACTGGAACGTGCATCACGTGCCTATAAAGATCTGAATAGGAGAGGTTTGTTGCTTTTGGAATCAGGAGGTTTATTGGCCACTTTTTCTTGTTCTTCAGCCATGGATATTGATACTTTTAAACAAGTGTTGGCATGGGCAGCATTGGATGCAGGCAAAGAAATACAATTCATCAGACAATTTCATCAACCCGATGACCATCCGGTGAGAGCATCATTCCCAGAGGGTGAGTATTTAAAGGGATTATTAGTAAGAGTTATTTAAAAAAAACAAAAGAGGTTTCTACTATGAGGAACCTCTTTTTTACGTTATGGAAGTATCAAATAATAAGATCAGACCCGAGTTTTCTATTTTACTCGCAGTTAGTTTTGCACATTTATTAAATGACCTGATTCAGGGAGTCATCCCGTCAGTTTATCCGTTATTGAAAGAAGAACATCAATTGAGTTTTTCACAAATTGGTATGATCACATTTGTGTATCAAATCGCAGCATCGATTTTTCAACCTGTCGTTGGTTCTTTTACGGATAAAAAGCCGATTCCTTATTCCCAAATTATCGGTATGACTTTTTCGATTTCGGGCATGGCTTTATTTGCCTATGCACCTAGTTACGCACTGATCTTATGTGCTGTATTTTTAGTTGGAATAGGATCATCTATATTTCATCCTGAATCATCACGTGTAGCTTATATGGCATCAGGAGGTAAACGGAGTATGGCGCAGTCTATTTTTCAGATAGGGGGCAATGCAGGAACAGCATTAGCACCTATTATCGTTGCTTATTTGGTTTTACCAAAAGGGCAATCTTCTATTGCTTGGTTTTGTGCGATTGGACTTATCGGTCAGGTTGTTTCGTTTTACATTGGGAACTGGTATAGTAGGAGGCTAAAAAATAGAGCAAAAAATGCTTTAAATGCTATAAAAATACCTGATCTCTCGGAAACCCGAGTGCTGACGACTGTTATTATATTGATGTTATTAATTATTTCTAAGTATTTTTATATCGCTAGTATTACCAATTACTTTCAGTTTTATACCATGGAAAAGTTCGGTATAACAGAGATTCAAGCACAGGTATATTTATTTTACTTCTTAATTGCTGTCGCAGCTGGAACTTTATTAGGTGGTTTATTTGGAGATCGTTTTGGAAGGAAATACGTGATATGGTTTTCCGTATTAGGAGTAGCACCATTTTCTTTACTGCTGCCTTATGTTGATTATACCATGACTGGGGTTTTAGTTGTGATCATTGGTTTAATTTTGTCTTCTGCTTTTCCTGCCATTATTGTGTATGCCCAAGAGCTGTTGCCCAAGAAATTAGGTATGGTATCTGGATTGTTCTATGGTTTTGCTTTTGGTATGGGAGGTTTAGGTTCTGCATTATTAGGATGGCAGGCTGATCATACATCGATTGAGTTTATTTATCATATCTGTTCTTATTTGCCTTTGATAGGTGTAGTTGCCTATTTCTTGCCCAATCTGCAAAAGACTCCATATAGAGAAGTTTTGTAAATCAGCTTAGCAGTATATAAAATAAATAAAGCGCTCTATGGAGCGCTTTATTTATTTTATAACATCAAGCCACCCCTTCGCCATTAAACTAGCTCCTGCCAATGAAGTATGGACACCGTCTGTTGTCCAGTAAGATCCGGAAGCTTTAAGCTGTGCCTGATCAAAAATCGATTGGTAAGAAATTAGTGCCGCATCAAATTCTTTGGAAATCTCAACACAAGCATTTTGATAAGCTAAGAAGTCCGGATACCAATCGTCAGTAACATGTTTTACATTCTTTACTCCAAATGGTTCCCCAATGATCAATTTCACCTGAGGTAATTTGGATAGTGTTTGTTGCAATAAATCTTGATATTGTTTTTTAAACAGTTCAGGTGTATTTGTTGCTCCACTATCTTTTGTTCTCCAAAAATCGTTTACACCAATCAGGATACTTAAAATAGTAGGTTGAAGATCGATGGTATCTTGCTGCCATCTATTTTGCAAGTCAGGTACTCGGTTGCCACTGATACCGCGATTGTATATTTTTAGATTTTTGTCCGCATATTTTTCGAGCAGATTTGCAGCAGCAAGATTGACATAGCCTGATCCTAGAGCTCCATTATCATTCACATTTTTATTATTTCGATCTCGACCATTATCGGTGATCGAGTCTCCCTGAAATAGGATAATATCGTTCTGATTTATACTAATCTTTTTCGATTTCTTTAAACTGACCATACTTTCAGCCTGAGCAGAAAATAAATTAGCGTTCGTTAATAAGGTGGCGCCAACAATACTTTTGGTAATAAATGATCTCCGATTTGTTTTCATATTTGGTTATACATTGATAGACTAAATATAAAAAAAACTAACCATACTTTTCTATGCCAGCAAGGATAATTTTACATGCCTTCTCAATTTCTTCATTTGAAATAGTCAATGGAGGAGCGACTCGCAGCGCCGTTTCACAGTGTAGATACCAATCAATCATGATTCCTTGTTGTGCGCAATAATTGCTGACATTATATACCTGTTCAAAGTTTTCAAGCTGCAGGCACATCATTAATCCTTTACCTCTAATTTCTTTAATTTTAGGATGTTGTAATAGGTTTCTAAATAATTTTTCCTTTTCAGCTACTTGCTCTACTAATTGATTTTCTAGGATGACTTCTAAAGAAGCCTTTGCTGCAGCACAACTAACAGGGTGTCCACCAAAAGTTGTAATATGGCCCAGCATAGGATTATCTTTGATCACATCCATCACCTGCTTAGCCGCTACAAATGCACCAAGTGGCATGCCCCCGCCAATACCCTTAGCAAGCATTAAAATATCAGGAACTATACCATAGTGTTCAAAAGCAAATAATTTGCCGGTTCTACCAAAACCAGTTTGGATTTCATCGAATACCAGTAGTGCCCCTGTTTCATCACAACGTTTACGTAAAGCCTGCATATAGGCAACATCGGGCACACGTACTCCAGCTTCTCCCTGAATGGCTTCAATAATGACTGCTGCAGTTTTAGGTGTAATGTGCGCTAGGTCTGCGATATCATTGAAGGTTATGAATTCAATCTCCGGCAGTAGCGGGGCATAAGCCGTGTGGTACTCCTCATTACCGATAAGACTTAAGGCTCCTTGTGTACTCCCATGATAAGCTTTTTTTGCAGCTATAATTTGTCTTCTACCCGTAAAACGCTTTGCGACCTTCATACTTCCTTCAACAGCTTCAGCTCCTGAATTTGTAAAATAAACAGATTCAAAGTGTTTTGGAAGCACGGCTAATAAATCGCTTGCAAATTCAACTTGTGGGGCTTGTACAAATTCACCATATACAGTCACATGTAGGTACTTCTCCAGTTGTTGTTGGATCGCTTGGATTACCTTAGGATTTCTATGTCCGATATTACTGACATTGAAACCAGACACCAAGTCCATATATTCTTCACCATTCGGTCCATATAAATAAACTCCTTCTGCTTTAGCTATTTCAATCATTCTAGGTGAATTAGAAGTCTGTGCGGTATTGAGCAGAAAAAGTTGGCGATTATTTAACATCTTATGATTTGTTTAAAAAAAAGAAGAAGTCTTTTGGACTTCTTCTCATATGCGTATTAATTATTATTTTTTCGATTATTGAGAGATTTGATCAAATATTCTCGAAACTCCTGTTCAACTTGAAAAAATTGAGAGGAACGTGATGCTCCAATAACTTTAGAAAATTTCTCACGGTAATTTTTCTTGATCTCCAATTCTTTGGCATCATAAGCGATGACATCTCGAGACCCTCCTCTTAGATTATTTCGGGAAGGACTGTTTCCCGTTTTAGCTTTTTTAACACTCCACATCTCCTTGGAGTATTCATTATAAATAGGGAAAAAATCTTGAGCTTCTTTGCGTGATAAATTTAGCTCTCTTGTGATAAAAGCAATTTTTTCATTTTCAATGATTTGAAAACGTTCATTGTCCTGTGCATAAGTAGTTGATAAACCTATGATACAGAAACAAAATATGATCATTATATTCTTAATTTTCGACATCATTATAACGTATATTTAAGATAATCCTCAATATCTTCGTCCTTAACTTTACTATTTGTTCCTACTATATCTTCATCGTCGATATATTTAGCAACATAAAGTAGATCGTCACTATTTCCTGTTTGTGCCAAGTAATTAATAATTTCCTGATCAGAAACATGACTCAGGTTTTTTTGTTCATCTTGAACGTTGTTATTTTGTATTCCAAAGTAACTACCTATACCTAAAACGGCTACCAGAGATGCAGCGACAGCATATTTGTTCCAAGATATTCTTCTTTTTATAGAACGAATAGGGGTTTTAACAGGAGTGTTTGAAGCCAAGTCTGCATGAATCGTTTTAGTAATTGTAGCATTTAATGCTTCAAAATAGCCCTTAGGAGTTTCAAAGCCATCTACATGAACTAATTGCTTTAAATTGTCCGTAATTATTTTTGCGGATATTTGATCATTAAATTCATTGAAATATAAAGACGGGGTTTCAAATCCATCTTGAGTCACTTTAGATTTTAATTTATCTTCCGTTACTTTTATTAGTATATCATTTTGCAAAGAAGAGAAGTAATCATCTGGATAACTGAAACCATCGGTTTTAATCTGATCTTTTAGTTTTTCTTCCGCTACTTTACTTAATATATTTTGTTGAAGTTTTTCAAAATAGCCAACGGGTACATCTAGATTTTTTTTCTGTAAGGATTCCAATTTGACTTGAGAAATTAAAGATTCATTTAAATGGTTAAAGTAATCTTTAGGTACGTCAAAAGGATTTACACGTAATGAATCGGGTAGATTATTAGCTTCCATTCCCTCATGATATGTGTTATTTTCCTTCATAGTAAATCATTAGAGTATCTAAATCAAAAAAGGTTTAATCGTTGTTATGAAAAAAAGCTTCTATTTTTTTTACCGCTAAATGATAGGATGCTTTTAAAGCACCCACACTTGTTCCTAATACTTGTGAGATCTCATCATATTTCATATCATCAAAGTATTTCATGTTGAAAACAAGTTTTTGTTTTTCTGGTAATGTTAATAAAGCTTGTTGCAATTTCATTTGCGCTTTATCACCACTAAAGTAACTACCACTTGATAAAGAGTCGGCTAAATAAGCAGAACTATCGTCATCCAACGATACGTTCTGCTTCAGTTTTTTCTTATTCAAGAATGTGATACATTCATTGGTTGCGATGCGGTAAAGCCAGGTATACAATTGGGAATCCTCTCGGAAGTTTGCCAAATTGCGCCATACTTTGATAAATATGTCTTGTACAACATCATCCGCATCATCATGATCAATGACCATTCTTCTCACATGCCAATATATTTTTTGCTGATATTTGGTCAGCAGATGATTAAATGCTTCTTCACGCGTACTTTCGTTAGCAAATTTTGAAATAATTAAACCATCTTCCATATAGTGACGTTGTGATCTTTATTTTTTTATTTTCTGTTAATAACACGTTGTGCGGCAGCAACAATGGCAGCAGCATTCAAACCATATTTTTCCATTAATTGAGCAGGCGTACCGGATTCACCGAAGCTATCATCAACTGCTACAAATTCTTGTGGACTTGGTAAATTTTTCGCTAAGACTTGAGCAACACTATCACCCAAACCGCCCAAACGATTGTGTTCTTCAGCCGTTACTACACATTTTGTTTTAGCAACAGATTTTAAGATAGCCTCTTCGTCCAAAGGTTTAATGGTGTGTATATTGATGATTTCAGCATCAATACCCAATTCAGCTAATTGCTCACCAGCTTGAATCGCTTCCCATACTAAATGACCTGTCGCAATAATTGTTACGTCAGTTCCTTCGTTTAATGTCACTGCTTTCCCGATTACAAACTCTTGATCAGCAGGAGTGAAGTTAGGAACAACAGGACGTCCGAAACGTAAGTAAACCGGACCTTCAAATTTTGCAGCGGCAATTGTAGCAGCTTTAGTTTGATTGAAATCACAAGGGTTGATCACTGTCATTCCAGGTAACATTTTCATCAAACCAATGTCTTCTAAGATTTGGTGTGTAGCACCATCTTCACCTAAAGTTAATCCTGCGTGTGAAGCTGCTATTTTTACGTTTTTGTCAGAATAAGCGATCGATTGACGGATTTGATCGTAAACACGACCTGTTGAAAAGTTAGCAAAAGTACCTGTAAAAGGAATTTTACCACCAATTGTCAAACCAGCAGCAATTCCCATCATGTTTGCTTCAGCAATACCAATTTGGAAAAAACGTTCTGGGAATTCATTTATAAAATCGTTCATTTTTAATGAACCGATTAAATCAGCACATAAAGCAACAACATTTTCGTTTTGTTTACCTGCTTCTAATAATCCAGCACCAAATCCTGAACGGGTATCTTTTGATTCTGTGAAAGTATATTTTTTCATTTTTTACTAGTATGGAGTAGTTAGTATGGAGTAGCTAGTATTTAGATCTGTTCAAATGACGTTTATCGGTCAACTTCTAAATACTAATGTCTTAAATACTAATATCTAATATAATTAATAATCGCCCAAAGTTTCTGTTAACTGACCTAAAGCAGAAGCTAATTGATCATTGTTTGGAGCAACACCGTGCCACTTGTGAGATCCCATCATGAAATCAACACCATTACCCATTTCAGTATGTAATAATATCACGACTGGTTTACCTTTTCCGGTGTGGGATTTTGCTTCTTCAATTCCAGCAACTACAGCAGCCATATCATTACCTTTTGCTACTTCTAATACATCCCATCCAAAAGCTTCCCATTTCGCGCGAAGATTTCCGAGTGAAAGTACTTGATCTGTAGAACCATCAATTTGAGCGCCATTATAATCAACCGCAGCAATTAGATTGTCTACTTTATTATGAGGAGCATACATTGCAGCTTCCCATACTTGACCTTCTTGCAATTCACCATCACCCATTAAAACATATACCAAATTGGTATCTTTGTTTAATTTTTTAGCTTGAGCGGCACCAATTGCAGCAGAAAGTCCTTGACCTAAAGATCCAGACGCAATACGAATACCAGGAAGGCCTTCGTGAGTAGTCGGGTGTCCTTGAAGACGAGAATTGATTTTTCTGAAAGTTGCTAATTCACTAACTTCAAAGTATCCTGCACGAGCAAGTGTACTGTAGAAGACAGGCGAAATGTGACCATTTGATAAGAAAAATAAATCTTCTCCGATGCCATCCATATGGAAAGATGGATTACGTTTCATCGCATTGAAATAAAGAGCAACTAAGTAGTCCGTACAACCTAATGATCCACCTGGGTGGCCAGATTGACAAGCATGTACCATGCGTACGATGTCACGTCTTACTTGTGATGCAATTTGTTCTAGTTTATTGATATCTGCACTCATTTTAATATATTGATTTCACAATTAGCCGTAAAGTTAGTCATTTTTAATAGAGTAGGGGTTATAAATTGTAAATTTTAGGGACAAAATAGCTATTCAAATAACTTGCTTCATACTGTGGTCATGAGAATAGCTATTTTTTCTGAGGGCATGCTTTGAGAAAGTACTCCAAAGACATCTTAATAGGAGTAATATGAATAGCTATTAGTCTGATTGACTGACTAGTATAGTTGTACTTGTTCATATTAAAGCGGCAATTATTTAGGGTTTATAGCGAGCTCAATAACATCTGTATAGCAGATTCGAATGTATAAAAAAAGCCGTTCACTGTGGAACGGCTTTTGCTTCATATCGTTTTATCCTTACATGGATTCAGCGACAACTTCTTCAACTTCTGGGACCATACGTTTAAGCAAACCTTCTATACCAGATTTTAAGGTAATACTTGAAGAAGGGCAACCACTACATGAGCCACGCAATTCTACCGTTACAACTCCACTATCAAATGATTTGTAAGCAATAGCACCACCATCTTGCTCTACAGCAGGGCGCACATAATCATGTAATACCTGTTGGATCTTAATTTCGATATCTGATCCTTCAAAAGTGACATCTTCCGTATGTTCAATTGGTTTTACAGCAAGTTCAGATTCTATAGCACCTTTTATGAAGTCTTTTAATAGCGCTTCGATATCCGTCCACTCAGCATCATCACTTTTTGTAATGGTCACAAAATTACTTGCAAAGAATACGCCGTTTACAAAGTTGAATTTAAATAATTCCTTTGCGAAAGCAGATTCTTGTGCTTTATCCTTATCCGGATAATCCAAACTACCGTTGATCAATAATTTATTGACCAAAAATTTCATCGTAGATGGATTCGGAGTGGATTCTGTATATACGTTAATTGTTGCCATATTAATCAGTGTCTATTTCAAATAACAAATATAAGCTAAATATCAGATGATGTTAGTCATTAAAGCGTAAAAGCTTATAGACTTACACCTGTATAATTAGTAGGGCTGATTGATTTTAATTCTGCCTTTACTTGGTCTGTCACCTTTAAGTTGTCCACAAATTCTGCAATTGTTACTGCTGTTACATGTGTATTAGTTCGCGTCAAATCTTTTAAAGCCTCATAAGGTTTTGGATATCCTTCTCTTCTCAACACTGTTTGTATCGCTTCAGCAACGACTGCCCAATTATTGTTTAGATCCGCTTGTAAAGCCGTTTCATTTAAAATCAATTTGCGTAAACCTCTTAGTGTAGATTTTATTGCGATTAACGTATGCGCAAATGGAACACCAATATTCCGCAATACGGTTGAGTCCGTTAGATCACGTTGTAAGCGAGAGATCGGCAATTTTGCAGCTAAATGTTCAAATAGTGCATTTGCAATTCCTAAGTTTCCTTCAGCATTTTCGAAATCAATAGGATTTACTTTATGTGGCATTGCTGAAGATCCAATTTGACCAGCAGTAATTTTTTGCTTAAAATATTCCATGGATACATAGGTCCAAATATCGCGACACAAATCGATCAGAATTGTATTAATACGTTTGAATGCATCACAACTTGCAGCAAAATTGTCATAATGTTCAATTTGAGTGGTAGTTTGCGAACGGCTCAAACCTAGTGATTCATTGACAAATTTATTTCCAAATGCTACCCAGTCTGTTTGTGGATATGCGACATGGTGCGCATTAAAATTACCCGTTGCTCCACCAAATTTAGCCGAGTAAGGCACTGCTTTCAGTTGCTCAAACTGACGTTCAATACGTTCTACAAAAACTTTGATTTCTTTACCTAGGCGAGTTGGGGAAGCTGGTTGACCGTGTGTGCGTGCCAACATGGATACGTTTGACCAATCTGTAGACAATTGTGTTAATTCTTGAATCAATTCTTCAATCGCAGGTGTATAAACATGTGCAATTGCATCTTTCCATGAATAAGGGATGGCTGTGTTATTGATATCTTGTGAAGTTAATCCGAAGTGGATAAATTCCAAAGAATCATGTAATCCTAATTTCTCAAATTTATCTTTCAAGAAGTATTCTACTGCTTTTACATCATGGTTAGTTACTTTTTCAGTATTTTTAATCCATGTAGCATCTTCTTCTGTAAAATTTCTATAAAGGTCGCGTAATTTTTCATTTAACGAACCATCAAAATGACTTAATTGTTCAATTCCTGATTCAGAAAGTGCGATGAAATATTCAACTTCTACTAAAACTCGATATTTGATTAAGGCAAATTCTGAAAAATAAGCCCCTAATTCTTGAGTTGCGTTATGATAACGACCGTCTACTGGAGATACGGCGGTAAGTGATGATAAGGCCATAATACGTTTTTGTTTGTGCAAAGGTAAAAAAATGAGGGGAGCTTATCAATTTAAATCAGAGGTATATAACAAAAAAAGCTCCAACAAGTGGAGCTTTTAATATTTTTAAAATCAGTTCCCTGAAATTAGTGAGCAGCTTTTGCTGAATCAATAGCAACTTTAGCTGAATCAACTACAGTTTTAGCTGAATCGATAGCTGTGTTAGCTGAATCAATTACAGTGTTAGCTGAATCGATAGCTAATGAATCAGAAGTAGTTTCTGATTTGTTAGCAGTACCATTACAAGAAGCGAAAGCTACAGTTAAAGCTAATCCTAAGAAAGCGAATTTGAATGAATTTTTCATTTTGATGTTATTAAATTTTATTAAATTTTTTTATTCATAGGTTTATACCTTAAATATGAAAAGGTAACCCATTTATTTTTATTTTTTTTAAAAGAAAGCTTACATCACTAAAATGTAAGCTTTTATGTTGTCAACAGTACTAAATTATTTTTTAGTAACAGCAGAATCAACTTTCGCAGCAGCAGAATCAACTTTTGCAGCAGCAGAGTCAACTTTGTTAGCAGCTGAATCTAATACAGTAGCAGCAGAATCAACTAAAGCAGCAGCTGAATCAGCAGCAGCGTTAGTTTTAGTTTCAGCACCACCACAAGAAGCGAAAGCTACAGTTAAAGCTAATCCTAAGAAAGCGAATTTGAATGAATTTTTCATTTTGATTTTTCTAAATTAATGGAAACAAAATTGTTATTTAAACATTAATACTTAGAATGTTAAAAGGTAACCTTCAAAATCAATTATTTTTTTATTTAATATTTAAATGCTGATTATCAGTTGTTTAAATTTTATTATTTTTAAAATTTATCTCCCTATTTTCTGTTTAAAGAACTTTTTATTTTAAATAGCGTATATTGAAAAGGCAAATTGTTGATCGTTAATTTTAAAGAAGGAGACTATGTTTGATAAAATGAAAAATATGATAGACCTCTTAAAGGTCGTTGATTTAGAAAAACTGAATGAGATTTCTCAAAAAATTGATTTGGGTCAGGTATTGAATGCGGTATCTAAGATGGATGATAATCAATTGAAGGGAGCGATGAAGCTGCTAACCGCAACAGGTAAGAAAAAAGAGTTACCTCCGATTAATGGAGATTTCTATCATATTGAAGATAAGTTATCGACTGAAGACAGAATCGTACAGTTGAAAGTTCGTGATTTCATGGAGAAGGAAATCAGCCCTATTGTTAATAATTATTGGTTGAGAGATGAATTTCCGTTTGAAATTATTGAAAAGTTTGCAGCATTAAATATTTGCGGATATACCTATAATGGGTATGGTTGTGCAGGAGGGAGTTCTTTAATGGAGGGGGTGATTGCTGCAGAGATTGCACGAGTAGATGCGTCGATAGCGACATTTTTCGGTGTGCAAAGTGGATTAGCGATGGGATCGATTTATATTTGTGGTTCAGAAGCACAGAAAGAAGAATGGTTGCCGCGTATGCAGCAAATGAAAGTCATCGGTGCTTTTGGTTTAACAGAACCCGAAGTTGGATCAGGTGCAGCCGGAGGATTGACCTGTACTTGTAAAAAAACCGAATCTGGTTGGGTTTTAAATGGCCAAAAGAAGTGGATTGGAAATAGTACTTTTTCTGATATTACTATTATTTGGGCACGAGATCTGGATGATGGACAGGTGAAGGGTTTTATCGTGCGTAAGGAAAATTCAGGTTTTGCCGTAGAAAAGATAAAAGGAAAAATGGCCCTTCGTATTGTTCAGAATGGCTTGATTACGCTGACTGGTTGTCTCGTTCCAGAATCCGACCGATTGCAAAACGCCAATAGTTTCAAAGACACAGCTAAAGTGTTGCAGATGACACGAGCCGGTGTGGCTTGGATGGCGGTAGGCTGTGCGCGGGGAGCTTACGAGAATGCACTTGATTATACCCGGAAGCGTGAACAATTTGGAAAACCGATTGCCTCATTTCAATTGATTCAAAATCATTTGGTCGAAATGCTCTCTAATTTAACGGCAATGCAAACCTTGGTTTATCGTTTATCTGAAATGCAAGATAATGGTGATTTAAAAGATGAACATGCTTCTCTAGCTAAAGTTTTTTGTTCATTAAGAACACGAGATATTGTGTCCAAAGCACGAGAAGTAATGGGCGGAAATGGAATTTTATTAGAATATAATGTTGCACGATTCTTGGCAGATGCTGAAGCGATATATTCTTATGAGGGAACGAAAGAGATTAATTCCCTAATCGTTGGGCGAAGCATAACTGGTTTCAGTGCATTTGTGTAATAGAGTATTTGTATGAAACAAGTCTTTATATGAATAGATATAATAATTTTAATATTTTTTATAAAAGTTGAACTGTACCATGTAAGTGATTGAGTTGGTAAAATGTTGCAGTTTCGATTCTGTTGTTTAATAATAGAAATTCTGAAAGAAATCAGGAATGTTGGTATAGGTGTGCATTCTTGATTAAGAAATCTTGGATATTATTGAACACTTATGTTGTCCCTATTAAATAAAAAAGATCAGGCTGATAAGCTCTGATCTTTTTTGTTGCCAGATGTGCTATTTAATGAGGTCTCCCGAATGATGTTACTTTTCCGTAGGTTGTGTTGATCGTTTATGAATCCTTATGATATTTTATCCCAAGGCTACGTCCAAAGTCATCATTAAAATGAATCCACCTATAAATCCAATTGTTGCAATATCTGAATTTTTATTTTGTTGTGCTTCAGGAATTACTTCTTCTACCACGACAAAAATCATAGCTCCTGCTGCAAATGCTAATGCATAAGGAAGTATAGGTGTAAAAGTAACGACAGCCATTGCCCCCAAGACGCCGGCAATCGGTTCTACAATTGCCGATGCTTGTCCATAGAAAAAACTTTTACGTCTGCTCATGCCCATTCTTCTTAAAGGCATAGCGACAGCAATACCTTCTGGGAAATTTTGCAGACCTATTCCTATTGCCAATATCACCGCACCTGCAATTGTTGCTTCTGGAACACCTGCAGCAACACTCCCAAAAAGAACACCCACAGCAAGTCCCTCCGGAATATTATGAAGTGTAATGGCTAAAATCATGAGTGTCGTTTTTTGCCATGGGGTCTTTACACCCTCTACTTTTTTAAAATTAATATGGAGATGCGGTAAAACCTTGTCTATGCTAAATAGGAATGCGGCACCAATGAGAAATCCAACGACAGCTGGGACAACTTGTATAAAACCTGTTCCCTCACTCATGTCGATAGCAGGTATCAGGAGACTCCAAACACTTGCAGCTACCATGACCCCGCCCGTAAACCCCAACATGCCGTCCAAAACATTCTTATTCATTTCTTTAAAAAGAAACACAAAGGCAGCTCCTAAAGCAGTGACTAGCCAAGTAAACAATGTTGCATACAGAGCTGCTACAATCGGGTCGATGCTTTCAAGGTAGGAGATAATTGATTCAATCATAATATATACTAATTCTTTATTTTATCCATCTTAAGATCTATTCCTATATTGGTGCGATATCGCTTTAACAAGGCAGAAATCTATTGATTTTGCTGACCATTTTAGTTTAACTATATTTTAAAAGTTCAAGTATCAAAAGTTTAGTCAGTCTTCGATGGTATTTGACAAAAGTAATAAGTTAGATTGAACTAACAAATATATTTCTAACATTTTTGTTAGCTTGTGCTAATAATATTTAATTCAGCTATTATTAGCATGCAATTGGATTATCTTTAAAGTTGTAATTATATTGAATTGATCTTTAAAACATCCATGTCCCAATTTTTGAAAGCGTTATTTTTTTTAAGTAGTTGCTTCCTGTGCTTGGTCTATTTTTTCTTTTTTAAAGATGGCATTTAATACAATTGCTATTGCGCCGTCTCCAGTTACGTTGCAGGCAGTGCCGAAACTATCCATAGCGATATATAAAGCTATCATTAAAGCTTGATTTTCGGCATTGAATCCGAGCATACTGCCAATAATTCCTATGGCAGCCATAATAGCTCCACCTGGTACACCTGGAGCTGCAATCATCGTGACACCCAGCATACAGATAAATCCCATCATCTGTACAAAATCTATAGCAATGCCTTGCATCATCATGAGTGCAAGTACACAAGCAACTATTTTCAGTGTGCTACCTGCAAGATGTATTGTCGCGCATAAAGGGATACTGAAATTGGCTATATCCTCATCAACACCTAGTTTTTTTGCCTGTTTTAGCGTTACGGGAATCGTTGCAGCGGAAGATTGTGTTCCTAAGGCAGTGAAATAAGCAGGTAACATACCGATCAATAATTTGAATGGATTTTGTTTAGAAGCGATACCTGCTATGATAAATTGAATGACAAGTAAAAGAATATGAATGACGAATATAATACCGATGATTTTAATGAAGACATGCAATATCGTGAATACTTTACCGGTATAAGTCATATCGTAAAAAATACCAAGAATAAAAAAGGGGAGTAGCGGGATGATCATTTTTTCAATGATAAAACTAATTACTTTTTCAAAATCAATAAATACTTTTTCTAATGCTGAATTTTCCAATTTTGATAAACCGATGCCAATACAGAATGCAAGCACCAATGCAGACATGACGTCAAATAGCGGTGGAAATTCAATGGTAAAATATGGGCTAAGCGTCTTTGTTGTTTCGGTAATGAGATCGGTATTGATCTGATTTTGGAGCAAAGATGGAAATATGCTCATACTGACCGTATAAGAAAAAAGTCCGGCAAATAAAGTAGACCCGTATGCGATCAGTACAGTCGTTAGTAATAGTTTTCCTGCAGTTTTTCCAAGTTGGGCAATTGATGGGATAATTAATCCAACGATAATCAATGGGATCAAAAATTTCAAAAATTGGTCAAAGAGAAAGTTATATGTTGTCAATATGCGCCCTAGTGATTCGGGGAGATAAAGTCCTAGTAGAATTCCGGAGATAATAGCAATGATTACTTTAAAGAGAAGATTCTCAGTAATTTTTTTCATTTGATTAATAATTATATGGTGCAGTTTACTTTTATAGTATGTAAAATAATATGTGTTTATTGTAAGCTTTCGCAAGCTCAATTGAGCCTGACTTCATTTTAGTTCATCCATTCACCTTGCCTTGATCATAACGGAAAGAAGTAGCATTATTCTTTTTATAGCGGTAAACAAAATAAATGCAACCATATCATATGACTTCTATATCTTATTTTACGGAAATTGTCTTAGCTTTTGTCAGCTATGATGCAGCTGTCAAGTCCGTCTACATGTATATATCTATTCATTTATCCCGTTTTCCTGTCGCAGAAATCAAAGGTGAAGTCACGAAAATAGGAATTTATAATTGAAAAGGTTGCTATTCTTTTCGGAATGAATTGTATGTATTAGTTGCTAATGAGGGTTTAAAATGAAATCCTTCAATAATTTTTTGAATTGTATTTTTATACAGTTGAATTGCTTTATGCGATACAGATGATGTCAGCAAAATTAGCATGTGTCACGCTAATCAAGTCATGTGGATTGATCTCAATCTGTAGCCCCTTTTTGCCAGCGCTAATGATTATTTTGTTTTCTAAGGAGGCGAGTTCTTCCAGATATGTTGGAAATGATTTTTTCATTCCTATAGGAGAACAGCCACCTCTGATATAGCCCGTTACATGCTGCAGGTCTTTCATCGGGAGCATTTCACATTTTTTATTACCAGAAATATGAGCTAATTTTTTTAAGTCTACCTGTGCATTGCCTGGTATTACAGCGACGATATAGGGATCTTTTTGTCCTGTCAGTACTAAGGTTTTGTAAATCAATTCTGGTTCAATTCCTAAAGTTTCAGCAACATTGGTTGCGCTTTGATGCTCATCCTTTACTTCGTAAGTTTTTAAGTTATAAGTAACGTGTAGGTTGTCCAGTATCCGAGCAGCATTCGTTTTTGCCATTTCTTTCATATGCGTGTTTTGTATGATATAACAGGTGTGTTATAGAATCATTTTATAAAAGAAATGAATGTAATGATGTTTTTATTAAAAAACAATATGGAGATCTGTTGTGTAAAATTGAAAAATTGGACCATGATGATATTTTTGATTGTACAATGATCAAATATGTTTATGGATATGATTTAATCATTTCAAAAAAAGATGATTTTTCTGTAGTCATCCTTTAAGCTCGGTAAGATATTTACTGTTTGTTTCCTATACATAGAAGCTGTATAGAAAGATTATTTACTGTGCTGAGCCTGTGTGACCGCTTAGTCACTGCTGTGTGTTTTCAGGTTTATACTGGGCCTGTTACTATTCAAATCCCAAGAGTTGGCTAATGAGTTTGTTTTTTTTAGTAATCGTATTGGATTATTCTGCTGAGTTTTTTAATACAAAAGGGATTGAACAAAGAAAATGGACAATCCCTCTTGTGTTAATTTTGCTCGTATCTCATTGTCAAATCATATTTCCTATCGATCAAGTACATTTATTTTGTCCTATACCTGATTTATTCAGATAAATATGATTTGTCGTTTAAATAAGAGTTGTTTTCTGATCCTACAATAGGCTATTGGTTCCTATTTTTTTAGAAAGCATATACGAGTGCTAGTGAAAATTGTCCAGCATTTTTTGTTGGAGAAAGATCTTGTTTCACAAACATTTGCGAGTCGCTATTATCTAATCTAATTTCGGGGATAAATGTAAATCCATGATGCTTGAAATTGGCTGTTAAAGTGGTCGCGATAATTTTATTGCTGCTGGTTTCTGTTGTGGGCATTTCCTTTGTTTTGAAGTATTCCCCACGAATGCCTATACCTATATTCTCATTGATATTCACTTTTGGATATAACGCTACTCCCGAATAACCACCTTCTCCTTTTCTATTGTAATTGGTCGCATTTGCTCCTAATGAAAACAAAGGGGAGAATGAATAATTTCCTACAAAATCAATCAAGGTTCCCGAGCTATAATTAGCTGCGCCTCCTTGTGAAGAACCTGTAAGAAAGTTTAGATAAAAACTTGATTTTTCATTGGGTGTCACGGATAATTGTGATCCAATGTGCGATACACCATTTAGATCTTGATAGACATTCCAGTCATTAAAGATGCCAACCATAAGTCCCACTTTGTCAGAAAAAGCATATTGAGCTTTTAATCCTGCATCTTGAAAAGGTCCGGCGCCAAATAGATAAGAAGTAGAATAGTGAAAATTGAATGAAGGACAAATGACTTCGTACCCCACAAATGTACCCATAAATCCAGCTGTCAGACTAAGTTTTTCCGTGAGTGCATACGATATGTATAGATTTTGAATATGAAAACTGTTTTTGTCATCTCCAGCTTGGCCATCTCCATTCAATATAGATCGATATTGACCTCTTGGTCCAAAGGATAACTCACCAACAAAAGATGCTTTTCCAGTAGTTTTTTTAAGCGCAAGGTCGACCATTCCAATGGATACAGAATTGTTGTCTTCCGTAAAATAGGTGTTGATATTCGGTTGTTTTTGAAAATCATACTTCCAATAAGTGTCTACAGAACCTGATATTTCCAAGTCTAATAAGTCATATTTTTTACTTTGTGCGTATATTTTACCGAAAAATATAACTAAAAATAGTGTTGTTGAGATGATTTTTTTCATTTTTTAATGTTTTTAAATGTTTGTTTTAATTTTTTTCTCATTTAAAATCACTAAAACCTCTAGTTGTTATATGTATTTGTGCTGCATGTATATTTTTTTAATTAAGATTTATTGTTTTTAGCATTTATTCTAGTTGTTTTTGTGTTTTTAGGTTGATTATGTTTAGGATCCTACTGTAAATATATGATTTTTTTTATATTTTATTGATTTTTTAATTATTTGAACTTATATTTGAATAAAATAAAATCAATTACATTTGTTTTTGGTTATTTTGTAACAAAAAATAGTATTATTTATGAAATTATTAAACTTAAATCTTTGAATATTATGAAAAAATTCATTCCTCTTATTATTTTGGTATGTTTAGCGATTATCGGCTTACTTACACCGTCGTTAGAAGTCATTAATGTAGCAGGTGTGCAGATTGACACAGGTGATACGGCTTGGTTGCTGGCTTCCTCGGCTTTGGTTTTGATTATGACCCCAGGTTTAGCATTCTTTTATGGTGGGATGGTCAGTAAGAAGAATGTGATTTCCACGATGATGCAAAGTTTCATCTGCATGTGTATTATTTCTGTCCTCTGGGTGATCTTCGGCTTTAGTTTAGCCTTTGGAGATGATATTGGCGGTATTATTGGAGATCCTCGAACCTTTTATATGATGAAGGGCATGTTAGGTAATGTTTCGTGGTCAGCTCTTCCTACGATTCCTTTGGTATTATTTGCGATGTTCCAGCTGAAATTTGCCATTATCACACCTGCACTTATTACAGGGGCATTTGCTGAACGTGTTCGCTTCAATTCGTTTATGGTATTCATTATTTTGTTCAGTGTTTTTATTTATATGCCCTTAGCACATGCAACATGGCACCCGGAAGGTATCTTGGCCAAATTTGGCGTTTTGGATTTTGCCGGTGGTACTGTTGTGCATATGTCTGCTGGATGGGCTGCATTAGCTTCTGCCATATACCTCAAGGGACGAAAAAAACCAACACATTCTCCAGCTCGTATTAGTTATGTGATTTTAGGGACAGCTTTGCTGTGGTTTGGCTGGTTTGGATTTAACGCTGGTTCTGCCGGTGGTGCAAATAGTCTTGCGGCATATGCTTTTGCTACAACAACAACTGCATCAGCTGTAGCGGCTATTGCTTGGATATTTGTCGATATCATTCGTGGCAAAAAACCATCTGCTATGGGCGCTTGTATTGGAGCTGTTGTTGGATTGGTGGCCATTACACCAGCAGCGGGTTTTGTTACCATTTCACATTCCATTGTTATTGGACTTGTAGCTGCTTTGGTGAGTAATTTAGTTGTGTTCTTACGTAGCAAAACAAGTATTGACGATACCTTAGATGTATTTCCTTGTCATGGAGTCGGTGGTATGGTTGGTATGATCCTTACAGGTGTTTTCGCTAATAGCAGTGTTAACAGTGTGGTGACGACCAATGGTTTATATTTCGGTGAAACGGGTTTGTTTATAGCACATGTCGTAGCACTCATTGCTGTGTCTGTTTTTGCATTTTTTGGATCACTTCTTTTAATTAAAGTAACGGATTTAATTACGCCGCTTCGTGTACATGAAGTGGAAGAAGAACTTGGATTAGATATTACTCAACATGATGAGGAATTGTAAGACTGAAGATTATTTATGCCAATATTAACTCTTGTAAAGGTGCGGTATCTACTGCACCTTACTTGTTTTCAGCTGTGCTAAGTTTGTTGTGGATATCCGATTAGTATTGGGATTCCCTTCTTTTTATTTTTAAATTTTCGATGATCACCTGCTATCATTTATCCCAATTTTTTTCTTTGCTATCGTGTTGATTAACTGTGTTTTCATACTCTAACTCAACTGTCTCTTTCTTCAGTGTGATATTGAAGATATTCTTTATTCTTTTAAATTTCTGCTAGAAAATAATAATAAGCCGTGAGGGAAACATCGATTTTGATTCTCATTCGGATGTTTATGTATTTGTCGTCATGTTTAATATTTCAGCTTATTAAACTATCCAAATATAAAATTTGAGATAACTTTGCTAAAAGATTGCCTTATCTTGTGGCAGCTCGCTTGTGCGGATTTAGACTTTGCAGAAAATGGAAGAAATCAATTATTCTGATCAAAATAGACGACTGGTTCCTACCCGTTTTAAACGGATGTTTTTGGTCGTATTTGCATTTGTTTTGCATTATTTGGTTTCTTACATCCTCGATCCGTATTCTGCCTATTGGCAAGATTATTTTACAAGAAGTATTTCTGAGATTATAGCAGAATGGGCGGTCTCCTTTTTATTTTGTTTTCTAATTTCCGAAGTGAGTATTTTTATCCATAGAAAGTTGAATCTGCGCGTTCCTTGGACACAAAATAAATCTAAAAGGCTTTTTCTTGAAATTACCCTTAATTTCATCGCCGTATTGACGCTCATTTTGATGAATATGTTGTGTTATGCCATTATAGACCCTCAATCTGCTCAAATAGAATCAGTTCCTTCTATGGAGGAAATAAAAGATATTTTGCAATGGATCGTGGTTAGTTTGGTCATCTCTTTTATGATTATTTCCATCAATACCATGAGTTATCTCATCAACAACTGGATTGAAACCGCTACGGAAATGTCCGAACATAAAATAAAAGCAGCCGAATTAAAACAAGCATCTGTAGAAGCTGAACTGAATGCATTGAAAATGCAATTGGATCCTCATTTTATCTTTAATAATCTCAGCGTACTTTCTGAATTGATATTGGAAGATCAACAGCTTGGATTTGAATATTCTGAAAACTTTGCCAAAGTCTATCGATTTTTATTAGTGAATAGTAAAAAAAATATGATAACGCTAGATGAGGAAATTAGATTTTTAAATGCCTATATATTTCTAATAGAACATCGTGTCGGTAGTGGGGTCAATTTTACAATTGATATTGATGATCATAGTCGGAATATGTATATTCCTTCATTGACCTTACAGTTGCTGATTGAAAATGCTATTAAACACAATTCTACCAATAAGCGACGTCCTTTGATGATTCGTATTTCCAATGAAGAAGTTGGGAAGGTCGTTATTGAAAATACTTTATCACCTCTTGATCATTCAGAAATTACATCCACAGGTATAGGGCTTAACAATATTACAAGCCGTTTTCAGTTGCTTGGAGAACAAGTTCCAGAGGTGACCAGAGATCAATATACTTTTCGAGTGAGTATCCAATTGGTAACCTATGATATTGAACATGGATAAGTTATGTTACAGTCGCTTCAATCAATCCAAATATTAAACTCAAAATACGAAACTCTGTATTAAAAATATGGAGAGTTGGATTGATTTAGATGAGCCAATGAATAGCGCTTACAAAACGAGGTGTAAAACCATTTTGATGCCCTCATATTTATTTAAATGGGTGATTATTAGTGTTGTATTGGGTGCTCTGTAAGTCAGTGTTTTAATGGCATAAAATGGCGTTTATTTTATTTTTCGTATCTTTGTGCCGTCATATGACACGGAGGCAAGGGTTTTTTCCGTTATGATATAGCTCTTTTTGGAGCTTTATCAGATTTGTTCGCCATATACTTGTTAAGTATAAAAGAGGTCTAGTTTTCTATATCTCGTCTTTTAAAAGATTCGTTTCTTTTTCATGATTGCTCTTCATCGAACTAAGAGTAAAATGTATTAATTATCAAGTTGATTGAACAAGAACTAGGTCTTTGATCGAACTCGCTCAACTTTAGGGATATGTTTATGTTATTAAAAATAACATGAGTGTATTTACTATTGAGTATGCCGAATGTGACGTGACATTTCGTTTCATATCAAAAAAAATAAAAATGAATCAAAACAGAAAAGTTAAGATAAAAGTTGAAGACTTAACAATTGTGTTCGGTAAACAAAAGAAATTGGCTTTGAAATTACTGAATGATGGTTGTTCAAAAAAAGAGATTTTAGAAAAGACAGGTTGTACGATCGGTATCAATAGAGCTAATTTTGAAATTTTTGAAGGTGAGTTTTTTGTGATTATGGGACTTTCTGGAAGTGGTAAATCTACTTTACTACGTTGCCTGAACCGCTTGAATGAACCTACAATGGGTAAAGTTTTTATCAATGATGATGATATCACAAGCAAAAATAATAAAGAGCTTTTACAAGTACGCAGAACTGAAATGAGTATGGTGTTTCAGAAGTTTGGATTATTGCCGCATCATACCGTTTTGACTAATGCCGCTTTTGGTTTAGAAATTAGAGGAGAGGACAAATCGTCTCGTGAATCGAAAGCTCAAAAAGCGCTTGATATCGTTGGTCTGAATGGTTTTGAACAGCAGTTTCCGATTCAGCTGTCGGGTGGGATGCAACAACGAGTAGGCTTGGCTCGTGCCCTTGCCAATGACCCAGAGGTCATGTTAATGGATGAAGCATTTTCAGCACTAGATCCTTTGATCAAAACAGAGATGCAGGATCAGTTGCTTGATCTGCAAGATACTTTACAAAAAACTATTGTATTCATTACCCATGATTTGGATGAAGCTATCAAACTTGGTGACCGCATCGTGATTATGAAAGATGGTATTATTGAGCAGATTGGTACAGCAGAAGATATCCTAACCAATCCAGCCAGTGATTATGTGAAAGCTTTTGTGGATAAAGTCGATCGAAAATCGATTATCACAGCAGGTTCATTGATGACAGAGAAACCAACATTGGTTAGGTTCAAAAAAGATGGTCCTGAAGGAGCGCTCCGTAAGATGAGAACAACCGGATTGGAAATATTACCTGTAGTGGATATCCATGATACCTTCTTGGGTTTTGTCCATATTAATGAGGTTATTCAAGCTGCTAAGCGAAAGGATCCAACTGTAGAATCCATTATTCATATGCATGTGCCTTCTGTATCAAAAGATGTTACGGTGGAAGAAATGTTACCATTGATTTCTGAGACACGATCTCCAATAGCGGTCGTCAATGATCACAACAGATTGTTAGGTATAGTAACACAGACTTCGCTCATTATCGAAGCCACAAAGTTCAACGAAGAGCAAATTAACGAATTAAAAGACAAAGCAAATAATCAATAACAATGAGTAAAATAATAGATATAGGTCAATACATTGAAGTTGCGATTAATTGGCTTACAGAAAATTTTAAGCCTTTATTCGATTTTATAAAACATACGGGTAATTCAACCATTATCGGATTAGAGTGGATATTTTTAGCGATACCATTTTTTGTGGTGATCGGACTTTTTACAGGTTTAGCATGGTGGAAATCCGGCAAAGGTGTAGCCGTCACAACTTTGTTAGGATTGACGCTGATTTACATGATGGGGTTTTGGAAAGAAACGATGGAGACTCTGTCATTGGTATTAGTAGCGACTGCCACTGCTTTAATACTTTCTGTTCCTTTAGGTATTTGGGCAGCAAAAAATAAACTTGCGGCCAAAATCATTCGCCCCATGCTGGACTTGATGCAGACGATGCCTGCTTTTGTGTACCTCATACCTGCCGTATTGTTTTTTAGTATCGGTAAAGTTCCTGGAGCATTTGCGACTATTATTTTTGCCATGCCGCCAGCTGTCCGTTTGACGACTCTGGGTATTGATGCTGTTCCAAAGGATATAGTAGAAGCAGCGCGTGCTTTCGGAGCTACCAATCGACAAATCTTGTTTAAGGTTGAGTTGCCGTTAGCGATGCAAACTATTTTAGCAGGTATAAACCAGACTATATTATTGTCCCTATCCATGGTCGTGATTGCCGGAATGATCGCAGCAGGAGGTTTAGGAGAAAAAGTACTGGAAGGAATCAATAATCTGGATATAGGACTTGGATTTGAAAGTGGTTTGTCTGTCGTCATCTTAGCCATTATCTTGGATAGGATAACACAGGGTTTTGTACAGAATAAAAAATAATATGAAGAACATAAAATTAGCGTTAATCTGGGGCGTTATCCTGTTACTTAGTGCTTGTCAGCCAGATGGTAACAAAAAATATATCAACGTAGGTATGGTGGATGGTTGGGCAGAAGGTGTCGCCATGACCTACGTTGCAAAGGCGGTTCTAGAAGAAATGGGTTATCAACTGGTGATCCAGCGCGCTACACCCGATATGATATTAGCATCCATGAACAATGGCGATACAGATCTTTATATGGATGTTTGGCTTCCTTTGACTCATGGTTCTAAAATTGCAAAATTTCCCAATCTTGTTGATATCGGGACGAGTTATGCTCACGCCAGAAATGGTCTGGTAGTACCCGATTATGTGCCGATCAATTCGATAGAAGAGTTAAAAACACATGTAGATCAATTTAATCATCAGATCATGGGTATTGAAAAAGGAGCTGGTATTACGGCTGCAGTAGATCGTACGTTAAAAGATTATGATTTAAACTATCTTCAGGTCAATTCATCCACTGTTGCGATGATCACTGAATTGCAGAATGCGATTAAGGAAAAACGCTGGATTGTCGTCGCGGCATGGCAGCCACACTGGATGTTTGGTAAGATGAAGTTGAAATTTCTGGAAGATCCAAGAGAATCTTTAGGAACCTCAGAGCAGATTAAGATTTTTACGCGCAAGCAATTTCCTACTGAGCAGCCCGAGTTGACACGTTTCTTTTCTCAGGTTCATTTTGATGTAGCTACTATGGCTAATTTATTGATGAAAATGGAAGAAAGTAAGGATAAAGAATCTACTGCAAAACAATGGGTTGCAGAACATCGATCTTTGGTCAATAGCTGGTTGAGATAGTGTTGATCTTGATGATTTCAGTTGACTGATTTTGTTTAATCTTTGGATTTTGGACATTCATATAAAAAGCAAGTACTTTCGTATAATATTAAAATTTCTTCCTACCTTAAAGACTAGATTTGTTTAGCGGCATCATTAATATATATCATGATTAATAATGCGGTATGGTTATATCTTAAATTAAGAATAATGATGGTCAGGCAGGTGTTAATTTTTAAAAGCTCAGTAAAAACAAACGAAAAGAAAAATTTTTTAATGCAGATCTTGAAGGTTAATATGCCGGAAGTGCAGTCTGCAACCTTGGATTTGGATGATGAAGATTCTATCTTTCGTATAGAAACTGAAGGATGTTCCATCGATCGATTAACAAGTCTACTGCAAATTCATGATATCAAAGTTGATTTTTTGGATCGATTTATAGATGAAAATAGAAGGACAGATACGGCGTAAGTAAACGTTTATATTGTTTACATATCCTGAAATCTCGTGGTATTCAGATTGGGTCTTCCTGATTGATGAATGGAGATATTCTCTTTGAAGAAGTGTTTTTCTTATTGGATACATTTAACACCTGGGGCTGTCATTTTTTGACAGCCCCTAGGTGTTAATTCTAAAAGCGGTAAGCAATACTACCCAGGATATTTCTTGGCATTTGCGGATTGACCGTTGTCCAACCTTTAAAGTAAGTTTGGTTAGTCAGATTATTTGCTTTCAGGGCAATTTCCATTTTTTTGTAGCCGTAAGAAAGGCTGGCATTAAGTAATGTATAAGACGGAAGTACAAAAGTTCCCGTAGGGACACTGTTGGTAATGATATTTTCACTGGCATGATTGATTCCAAGACCAATACCTACACCCTTCAACGTTCCTTGTTGTAAGATGTAATTTGCCCAGATATTCGATAGATGTTTTGGGCCAGCTTCAGTAGGACGAAGGTTGTTCACAGTAGCTGCAGCTTTTGTTGTTTTACTATCGTTGAAACTATAGCTTAAGATGACATTTAACCCTTGAATAGGAGCTGCGGTTAAGTCAAAGTCAACACCACGACTTAAACGTGTTCCATCCTGTACACTGATGTTGTAGCTTTTGCCATCTATTTCTACTGTTTCAGGACGGATCATATTGTCTACACTGATATCGTAGTAACTGGCAGTAAGACCAATTTTATCCTCAATTAGATTAAATTTGACACCAGCTTCCCACTGCGATGCCTGTTGTGGTTTGAAATCACCAGATATACTAGGGTGAGGCTGTACTACTGGCGAAACATTTTTAAAACCATTTTGATAGTTTGAGAAGAAAGAAACCTGGTCCTTGATCGCTTCATAAACTAGACCAACACGTGGCGAAAAAGCTGTTTGGTTAAACGCACCGGTGGTCGTATCCTTGTCGATGTTATAAGTTCCCTTGTTATTGAAATAATCCATGCGTAAAGCAAGGTTTAAATGCAATTGTGAAGTTAGGTCCAAGACATTGGAAACATATGTGCCAAATACTTGGGTACGGCTGCGGTTGTTGGTTTTTGCACCATTGGAAGCAGCAATTGCGGCGTCAATAAAAGCAGCGTTAAATTTGTAGTAGTCCGGATCGTCGTATGCAGTGTTGATCTGATCTGTCTGTACGTAAGGTGAGTTGTGCGTTTCTGTTTTTTGAGAAAGGAAATCCAGTCCTACAAGCAATCTATTGCGCATGCCCCCAATATGGAAATCACCAATAAAATTCTGTTGTGCATTGATATTATTTGCTACATAATTTTGAAGAGCCGCATATCGGTTAATCAAGGTATCATTGGCACTTTGCAAGTACATAATGTATTGAAAGTATCCATCAGATTTACGTCTGTTATAATTGACAGTTGTGTTGGATGTCCACTGCTCATTGATACGGTATGTCACATTTCCACGCAAGTTGGTACTGGGATTTTTAAACGTCACATCATTGTTGATGTACGACTTGTTAAAGTCAAATTGTAATTCGTCGGGTGTTCTTGCAAACAATTGACGGGAACGATTGAGGAATACCATCATGGGATTTGTCGCTTTGCTCTGATAAATTTCCGCATCCAATTGAATGTCTAATTTGTCATTTGGTTTGTACAGTACAGAAGGCGCAACAAAAAATGATTTATTAAATCCTGCGTCCTGGAATGTCCCAGTGTGCGAATATGCTGTATTGATACGACCCAGTAGTTTTTTATTTGCTGTCAATGGACCGTAAACATCTGCTGTCACGCGATGTTGTGCATAACTACCAAAGATATAATTGACACGTCCACCTATAGTATCCAACGGTTTTTTAGTGATGTTATTGATCAATCCACCAAAACCAACTGCAGCACCACCATACAAAGAACCTGAAGGACCTTTAATCACCTCGATTGTTTCTAAATTAGCTGGATCAGGACTCGTACTGGCAATACTGACCACTCCATTGACCATTGCTGCTTGTGTAGCAAATCCACGTAATGTGTAGTAGGAGACTCCATCTCCTGGACGACCGGTAGCTGACCACAACTTGTCAATACCCGAAACATTGGCCAATGCATCATCATAATTTGTATTTAATTGACTTTTTAGCAATTCTTTGGTAACAACAGCATAAGATTGCGAGTTTTCCATATTGCGAAGCGGCATTTTAGATACGTATAAGCTTTGTTTGCGCGTATATTTATTTTTGTTAGTACCGTTAATCACTATTTCTTCTAGAGTGGACTGGTTTTCGGTAAGATAGATGTCAGCAATGGTATTTCTTTTTTCTTCTATCTGGATGTCTCGGGTCTGAGATTGAACTCCAATGGCTGAGATATAGATTTGTGCAGGACCAGGTTTTACTGATTTTATGAGATAAGAACCGTTGGCTCTAGTCGAAACGCTGATGTCCTGAGGAAGTAGTTTGACCGTGATACCTTCAACTGGCTTTCCATCCGCGGAGAATATTTTCCCATATATTTCTGTTTTTTGTTGCGCTTGCGCATGGAGAGAGCATGGAAGCAGCAGCATGAGGTAAATGATAATATTATTCATAGTGTTTATTTCTTTTATTTAGATTAATTATAAACAGTGCAAATATATTATTCATGTTACACTTTTCAAAGCGTAATTTTATTATCCTTTATTTTAATTGAAAAAAGACAGTTTATAAAGTTTTTGGTTGATTACAATCGTGCTGTATGAGATGCGAGAAAAGCTTAATATGTAGATAATGAGTGTGATGATACGTTGAAAATCATTTTATTTAAGATACTAATATTTTGTTGTCGTCTATGAAAATAGAGTCAATATGATCTATGGAAGATAAATTGACTCTACTTTTTAATCAACGATCTAATCAGAATATCGCAATTAGCTCAATTACACTCCAATGCTTTTGTAATGCAGTTGCGTTAATCCTGTTTTGAACTGTTTGGTTGAGACAAGTTTTAGGTTTTGCTCCGGTCTCCCGTCCTGAAAGAGTTTGGTTCCATTTCCAACTAAGATCGGAATAATCGAAATCACAAATTCATCAATTAAATTGTCCCTTAAAAGCGCATTGACGATTTCAGCTCCACCATCAATAAAAATTTTTTTTCCGGCTTCACTTTTCAATTTTAATATGAGGTCCTTTAGATCCGCTGTGTAGAAACTGGTGTTGCCAATAGCTGGTTTTGGAGTTCTCGTTATGATGTAAGATCGCTTATCTGCATGGTGAAATTCCGGAACGTGCCCCATGATCCAATCATATGTTTTTCTCCCCATCACTACCGTATCTACAGATGCTATAAATGTTGCATAACCGTAGTCTTCACCTTCCTGTTCTACTAGGGATAAAAACCCCAGGTCATCATTTGGTTTAGCGATATAGCCATCTAAACTCATGGCAATATATAGGATTACTTTTCTGTCTACCATATGCTGTTTCTTTATTTTAAAATTATACTTCTTTCATTTACATACAATGGAAGTCAGGTTTCACTACTTTGATCTAGCATAGTAGGTTGAATCACGAACTTCTATATTTGATCATGGACTTAGTTATCTTTTAAGTTGACCTCTTTTTTTTCTCCATTTTTGTCTATGGTCACTCGTTTTTCTATATGAGCCTGATCCCTGTAATGCTGTCTAGCAGAGGCATAGTTAGTATTAGATCCGGTATATCCCCAGTAATTATAATAATTAGTATATCCAGTTACATACGAATAGTTATACGAGTTGGTAAAATCAAAACTGGCCATGATCACATATGTCCCAGGGAGAAGATCCGCAAATTCAAAATGTCCCTCATCATCATAAACCTTCGCTTTCTTAATTCCTGCTCCAAAATTTGAATCTAATGGTACCTCAGGTATTTTCCCTTGTTTTTTTATCTTTTTATTAACGGCGGTCCACTCTTCGTAGTATGCAGAATTTGGGAAAAGTGTGATTTCCGTACCCTTTGGAGCAAACTGTTTTTTGGCCGTATTGACCAGTCCGCCCAGTTTCTTGCCCGTGTTATCTTTTGCATAGGCCGTTCCTGTAATGACACTACTACCTGTTGTAATCTGCTGTACCGCCTGTTCTTTATTGAACTGACTTTTTATCGGTTGGTAGTCTAGTTCTTCATTGGTACAGATTTCCCACATGCCATTGCCCAAGGACATTTCCCGTTGCCATAAACGGTGATCTTTTTTGTCAATCACATAGTTGTAGATCGCTCCTGTGCTTTCTTCCAATACGGAGGCTAACCACGTATCATGGTTTCCGGTTTTAGGTGAACGATAAGCATAACTTTTAACCTCTTTGATGATGTAGTTGGAAGTTAAAGTATCCGAGTTGTCATCGTAATAAAACTGCGAAAAAGTTCCTTTATAGCCTACAGTGAGAGGTAAGGTGGTCATCATATTATCAGCTAGGTTGAAATCAATAAATGAACCTGGTGATTTTAAATTCAATATTTTATCCTTTTTGGTTTTTTTTGAATAATAATTCCCTCTTATGGTTTCTCCAAAATCGAGGTTGAATTTACTTCCGCTGCTTTCAGATTGGTAACTGATCGATCTTAGGGTCTTAGCATCTGCAATAGACGTTCGGATATTAGACCACTCATTACTTTTGTCTGTGTATTTGTAATGGAATATTAATTGATTGTTTTCGTAAGAGATGTCATAAGTCATCGTTCCTTTCTTTGTCCAGCTGGTATCCTTTACATAATATACTGTGTATAAAGATTTTTGAGGTTTAAGATAAGACGTATTAATATCAGGACTGCCAGGTGCAATCATTTTTTGACAAAGTGCTATAAAAGGAAGCAGATTAAGTACGAGTATAAGAGTTTGTTTATTCATGTGCATTTTTACTATAAAAAAGATAAAAAGGGCGTTAAATGTTCACTCATTTAATTTTTATCTAAGATAATAAAAATGTAAAAAAATAGAAGCACTTCAGTTCTTCGTATTTATCAAGCCACATTTATAGCCTATTTCTTTTTTTTCGGGTGCTGGGGATATAATGATACTTATCTGAAGATATACTATGTTTATTACTTAATAGATATCTTGATGTTGCATCGTTTGATTTTGAAGTAATTAGATAATAGGATTATTAAAGTGAAGTACGCGGAGTGCAGAAGAATTTTAAATTTAAAAATTTATTTTTGATAGGTACAAGTCAGGTATAGCGTGTTAAAACTGAAATAGAGGTAGGCTGATATAGGGCTTAATTTCTTTTGCGTATTGTTATGATAATAAAAATGAGGATGGTCAATAACAGAATTTTGCCTGCCAAATAACCATAATCAAAACTGCTCATCGGAGTATTGCCGACAAACAGGATATTTAAAATACTGAATAGTATATATACACAAATCGCAATAGCTGTCCAGAAAAATACTTTTTTCATGATATAAATTATAATATCGGATTTTAAAAGGCTGCCAGTAGACAGCCTTTCAAATTAAATTTAAGTGTTACTATTTCGTAACAGTCGTCACTGTTGGTGTGTAGATACCAAATGTGATTGCAGATAATAGACCATTTACAAAAGATTGTCTAGTATGTACGGTGTAATTTTCAGCACCTTCAGCCATTGCTTTAGAATCTGAAACTCCAACTGGAGCCAAACCAGCGATCACATAATGGTTCCATTTTGTTACTTGTTGATTTCCTTGTGCTCCTTTTCCTACGACACTGGTGTAAGAATAACAAGAAGTTAGCATAGCAGAAACTGTTAAAACAGCTGCAAATTTGAAAAACATTTTCATTTATTTATAATTTAGTAATATATGTAGATCATTTACTGTTTATTTATATATTTTAATTCCAAATAATGAGAATAATTAATTACTGGGATTATTAATATAAATAAGCCTCTAAGATATTAATTTTAATTAATATTTATCGATAATCGTGATATTGTGTGTAAATCATTTCTCCTACTGTAGCGGATAGTCTACAACGCGTATACTGATATACTATTTCAATTCACTTTTATTTTGTCTTATAACAACATATTCATTCTTATCAACCTCATATTTTCGGTATCTCCCACATACCGCTTACAAAGCATAGATATCCTGATTTTTTGTCTCATCACTGCTCTACTTTTGTATAAGATATTCCAAACTAGTATAAAATAAAAATGAAAGAAAAGATTTCAGCAGCCCTTACAGCCCGATATACAAAGCTGGGTTTTGAAGCAAAAGCAATTTCAGAGGTAGCCCATTGTTTGGCTAAAAAAGTAATCTATGAAGAAGATATTGATGGTGCGATCCAAGATGTAAAAGGGCTGCTGGAAGTCTTTCAGAACCATGCAGCTACACGAGTTTGATGTGCTGTTATTAAGAGTAGACTTTATACTTCTTAAATATGCTACCGCTTTCGTGTAGTCTAGGTGCTGGAATAGATGACTATTAATTACAGACAAGCTCTCCGTTAGGGAGGGCTTTTTTTGACAAAAAGAAATGATTATGAAGATAGGACAAAAAGGATTACAACTGATAAAGGATTTCGAGGGCTGGTACAGCAAACCTTATCTCGATCCTATTGGGATAGCCACTATAGGTTATGGATTTACCTATTATCTTCCTAGTAGACGTCGGGTCGCTATGGATGATATTCCACTCACAAGAACAGCAGGAGATCGGATGTTAGCCGATATCCTAACTCATTATGAAAATGATGTTTTGAGGTTGGTTCAGAGATCTTTACGACAGCAGCAATTTGATGCACTTGTATCTTTCACCTACAATTTGGGTGCGACAAACTTGAGTAAATCAACTTTACTGAAGCGGATCAATCAAGATCCCGATGATAAGCGTATTGCAGATGAGTTTATGAAATGGGACAAAGCCGGAGGGCGGGTTTTACCTGGTTTGGTAAGACGAAGAGCGGCAGAAGCAAAATTATATTTTAGTTAAGCATGATGGAACTGTTGGAATTAGTGGAACGATTTGGTACGCCTGTGATCACCGGAATAATTGGTTATTTCGTTGGGCGTCCAAAGCAGCAAGCAGAGGTGGAAGCCACCAATGTCGAAAATGCAGGAAAGGTGATTGATAAATGGGCAGGTTATGCAGATCGCCTGGAGAAAAATATCGAACAGCTACGCGCTGTCATTGAAGATTTAAACGATGCTTTGCGCATTGCAAATGATGAGCATATAGCTTGTGCAAAAACATTAGCGAAGCTACAGGCAGAATATGATGACCTGATGAAACTTTTTAATGAATTACAAATTGAATTAAAGAAAATTAAAAATGAAGATAATAGTAGGCGTGGTCGCAGTCATACTTTTGGTTAATGGCTGCGGTTTATTTAAAAAAAACACAAAAATCAAGCAGTCGGAAATAAATGAAAACATAAGCGCAATGGAGCTTGATTTAAAAAAGGAGAAAGAAATAGTGGTGACAACGGAAACAGATTTGCAATCTTTTGTATGGCTCGATGGAGAGACTGTGATGCAATTAGAAGGAGAAGATGTTAGGATTGAGAAAGATGGCACCGTCCTCATGGCTAGGGGTAAAGTCAATCAGAAAAGCCGAGAGAAATCCAATGCAGTGCAGTTGATGAGTAAAACTACAAAAGTAGAACAACATGAAAAGAAACAGACAGCGCTGGAAACAAAACAAAAAGTTACTTTCGAAAAGAAAGCTTCCAGCCGTGTAAGTAAACCCGAATCCAGTATGATATTCTGGTTTTACATCAGTCTTTTTATACTAATTTTCATTTGTCTGTGTTGGATCAAGAAAAAGATCAGATAGATCATGCAGGGTGCAAAAAAAAGACCACTTATCTTTTGTTAAGATGGTCTTTTTTTGTGTTCATGGACCAGGAGTTTTGGACTTATGGGATTTTCACTTGCTCCATATCCTTGATATAATTTTGGAGATAAACTCATTTTTAATTGTATATAATGTGTGTTATCATCTTCCGTTTCAGATTAAAAGAACCTGATGTTTTCGAACAATAACGTAAAGACCCTATTTACTGTTAAACCGGGTATGTATGAGGTAATAATTTGCGATCTGTTTAATTTCTTTTTTGAAATCACTATACATGTCGTATTGATTGCAGGCACAGATAATGGATTTTTGTAAAGTATCGTTACTGATATTCAGATATGGGATAGTTTCCTTGTAGATCGTACTTTTTACTTTAGTTTTCAACGATACCAATTTTTCCGGCTGAAAGACTCTAAGTACCACCGAAATGGCTTTATACCGATGTTGGATGTCTTTATAGTTGATGAATTCACCTTTGATCTGTTCAGGATTGATTCCAACAAATGCGCAATAGCAGTCCATTACTGCATGGATTTTGGATAGATCAGGTTCATACATGGTATTGATTGTTTTCAATAACTCTGGGTGATTTTCTGTGAGAAAGTTCATAATAAAAGAATGATATAGTGTGTTCATGTTTTCAATTGTTAATAGTTTTATAACTCATTTAATGGGCTACAAAGCTCTGGTTATGGTACGTATGCTGATCGCTTAGGCTGTTCAACTAATCCCCGTAATAGGATGAACATATTTTTTGACGCTGCTTTCATGCAAGAATGGTATGGATTCTTTTCATCTATTTATTTTTTGTGCTGTATACTGTTTTTATCGTTCAATGTAATTGTTTGGTTAAACAAAGTTAAACAGAAAAGTTAAACTTCAAAGATTTTTTTAATTTATTTTATGCATATATAGGTTTGATATAAATAATATTAAACTTTTTTGTTTATATTTAATATGCTTATAATCAGTGTTTTGATTGTTTTTTATTGATTATTATTTGTTTAGGTTAACTAGATTGTGTAACTTAGCGTCAGGTTGTTATGTTTTTGTGTAACAATTGATTAAATGCTATGAAAATCATGGAAACTTACCTAAATAATAATTTTGAGGTATTACGTTTGGAAATGAAAGTGACCAATCGCGAATTTGCGGCTATTTTAGGTGTGCGGGAACAGGTGTATTCGCGCATCAAGAAAGGCGAATATCCCATAGGTCTAACCATGAAAACACGTATTGAAAATGCATTTCCGCAGGTCAATTATGATTGGTTGCTGCACAATCGTGGAAACCGTGAAAAGCGCGAATCCTTTGTTCAGTCGGATGCCGTTTCTATGGTCAATGTAGGAAACGGAAAATCCATCGGTTATTTTTCTGATGAAGTGAAATTCATGGATGAAAATAAAAACAATATCTTTTTTGAAGTTTCTCCTGGACGCTATTTGATGCAGACCAAATTGGTGACAGAAAAAGCAAAAGCGGGTTACTTATCTGGTTTTGCCGACTCTGAATATATGGATGAGCTGCCGGCACATTTTATCACGGTCAATGAGTTCCACCGGGGTATATACCGTTCTTTTGAGGTTAGTGGTGATAGTATGACTGACGGTACAGATGCAAGTGTCTTGGATGGCGATATCGTTACCGGACGTTTGATTAAAAGGGAATTGTGGCAATCCAAATTCCATACCCATAAATATCGTTATTGGGTTATTGTACATCGTTACGAAGGGGTCATTATTAAAGAAATCAGCCACCATGATGTAGAGAAAGGCATCCTTACCCTGCATTCCCTGAATGCCGACAAAGTCAAATATCCAGACTTTACCATTACACTCGATGATGTCGATCAGATTTTCAATGTCGTGGATATCAGTCGGTCTTTATAAGTCGATTTTATAAAATGGAATGTTTATATATTGAGATCAGATCGATCGAATAGGATGTAGCAATGGCATATTGTAAATAAAAGTGCAAAGATCTTCCGTCCATTGTGAGTTTGTTAAACGGTCGGTAATTCATATTATGAGGGTAGATTGAGATATTGCTTTTAGAGGGTGGCTTGAAAGCCACAATTTTTGAGTTAAAACTTGGATATTTCCGTGCTTTATTTAGTTTTGCGAAGATTTTGAATGAAATATTAATTTTTGTGAAAGGAAATGGATTTTTTGATCAATATAAAATTAAATTAACCCCTATAGTATATATGAAAAAAATAGTAACAATTATTGTTCTTTTTGTAACGGTGTTTGTTGCATCTTGTTCAAAAGATGAAGCTTCCATAGATGGATCTGAAAGTATTGTTGGACGTTGGGTTCTGCAAGAGATGCAAGAGTTAAATACAATGAAAAAAGTTCCTTATACCGATGGAATCGAATATTCGTTTAAAGCTGACGGTACCTTCACAGGTATTACAGTCGAAATCGATTTTGACGAAATTGAACCCGTTTGGATAAAAGTCCCAGTTTCGGGTAAGTACAAATTTTCTTCGGATCGTCAAGAAATCACAATAGCAGAAAATGGTCGTCAACAGGAAGTATTTGATGTTTATACACTGACAACAAAAAAGATGATTCTACGGGGTAAATATCAAGATTTTGAAGTGCAGTCTACCTTTAGTAAAAAATAAATAATTCGAAGTTTATTTGTCAAACGCCCCCTCCTTTTACTAAAAGGAGGGGGCGTTTGCCTTTAAATCTAAATAATAATTCAGCTTCTTGCGTTGTGTTACGAATAGCTGTAGCTATGCTTAGTGGATAACGGTATAAAATAGCTTGGGATCTGCAATCTCATAAAAGAAAAAAAAGAAATTATCCTATTTCGTGAAATAAAATTCAAGATTTGTGCTATTTTACTTGCTTTTTTTTACTGTAAATTTGTTGGATTAAAAACAATGAGTTTTTAGAATAGTTACTTATGATGTTGAGACTAGTTATTTTTGTGCTGTCAGTATGGTTTTTTCCTTTGCAATCTTTAGGATCAACCACTCATGCTCCAGTACGGAATCGTGCTAGTTCTAGCTCCTTCCAAAGGAGATTTGATCCTGCGGATCAGTTGATCGATCATACAGACGACCAGCTATCTGACAAGAAAAATTCTCTTTTTCAAGAAATGTATATCTGGGATATCGATTTAGATCTTGACAGGGATTTAAAACTGGACAAATTATTTGCCGTATACGATTTAACTGTTCGCTTGTTATATCCCGATCAGACAGCTTATCTGGATACCTATTCATCACAAGCTGATCTGCCGGTCCAATCCCGTAAATTCCTCCTTTTTGAGCAGATAAAGATACCTTTTTAACCTGCTATCCTGACGTACATGCTATATGGAATAGCGTCAAAAAACCTGAATTGCTACACGCAAAACTCAATTCTATATTATCTAAGATTAAACACTATTATGCACGAGCTTAGTATTGTAAAGGATATCTTCGATACACTGGAGGGCCATTATGGTGCTAGAGTGGAAGATGTTCAACAGATTCAAGTAACCGCAGGTCTGCTGTCAAATGTACAGCCTGTTCTGATCCAAAATGCATTTGATGCCTTTATTGCTGAGAATAGAGGTTACGTAGAGATGGAGCTGGAAGTGGTCGTTAATGATATCGTAGCTTACTGCGACGTCTGTCAACAAAACTTTCCGGTTCACTATCACCGTTTTGTATGTCCTTGCGGCCGTTCTTCGTCCACAATCGTTCAGGGAAACGAATTGTATATTTCAAAAGTAATTTTTAAACAAGAAAAATAAGAAATTATGTCTACTAACACCTCTAGTCCAAAAAGTGCTGGAAACCGCGTCGGTTCGGTACAGTGTGATAATACCACATTACATTTATTAAAAGCCAATGATTATGTGGCAAATGCTATCCGTGAGCGTTTAAAAGACGTTTGTGTCATCAATGTTTGTTCTTCTCCGGGTTCAGGTAAAACAACCTTGATGCAAGAAACCGGAAAACTACTTGCCAATGATCTCAATATTTCGGTATTGGTAGGTGATCCAGAAACGGAGCGTGATGCGATCAGAATGCGTGAAGTTGGCATCAACGCGTTGCAGATCGTGACTGGTGGTATGTGCCATATCGAAGCACAGATGATCTTGCAGGCACTTGATCATATTGATATCACAGGTACTGATCTATTATTTATCGAGAACGTCGGCAATTTACTTTGTCCTTCGGCTTTTGATTTAGGTGAGGATTATCGTGTTACATTATTGGCCACCACTGAAGGTGATGATAAACCAAAAAAATATCCACGTATGTTTTTAACGAGTGAATTGATGTTGGTATCAAAATCTGATTTATTGCCGTATGTGCCTTTTTCAGTAGATGCTGTAACTAAAGATGCCCGTGAAGTAAATCCGAATATTGAAGTGATTACTATCAGTACATTGAAGAATGAGGGTATTGATGAGTGGTGCGACTGGTTGAAGGAAAAAGTGAAACAGAAAAAAGAATCAAGACTTCAAGCGGAAGTAAAATAAGAGCTATGCAAGCAGAGTCCGTATATATTGATGCTGTGCTGCCACAGGGAGAGCTTGTCCAGGATACGGTAGCGATACTTCAGCTGGAATGGTTTGAAGTGAATAAAAAAAGATTGACCAGAGCGACAACGACTGGACAAACTATAGTGATGGAACTGGAAAAAGGTAGGGAATGGTGTTTTGGAGATGGTCTGTTTCATGAAGGAAAATTGATCGCTACCATTGCGATTAAACCGACATTGACCATTTGTTTTACTCCCGTCAATGCTGTACAGGCAGCAGACTTTTGTTATTATTTGGGAAATAGGCATTTACCAATGTTTATGGATACTGATAGGGACATGTACCGTGTTCCTTATGATGGTCGATTATATGAACAGCTGCTGGCAAAATTTCAATCTCAGCTACAGTTGGAAGATGGGATATTACTGTCAGAAAATTTAGTAAAGCGGTTGATGAAAAAATCAAGAAATGAAAATGAGCTGTAAATTATTTTGCTTAATAGCCTTGTTATCTATAGTCACTTTTAGTGCGTGTAGTCATGGTCCTAAAAATGATCTGTCGAAATCCATTAGCGCTACCGATAGCCGTGGGAAAGTGATCAAGTTGAAGGATGTTGCCAAACGGGTTGTGGTTTTATTTCCTTCGTTGCTTGATGAGGTTTATATGCTTCAAGCGGGTGATCAGGTTGTTGGTATTCCTCAGCAGGTTTATCAAATGGAAGATACTTATGCCTTTTTATCAAAACTTGATTCGAGGATTGCTGCCAAAACATTGCCAACACCAACTTATGGCGGGCAGTCCAGTAATGTAGAGAGTATTATTGCGTTACAACCTGATTTGGTGATTACCTTCAATACTGATCAAGATCATATACAACAATTAGAAGATCTTGATATTCCTGTTTTTACCTGCTCTTCGGCAGATGACAAAAGTATAATAGCGGAATTGCTTGGTATGGGAACGCTTGTTGGAAAACAAGAAAGAGCACAGGAAATTGTTGATTATGTTGATGCTGAACTCGATCGTATGCAAGTTCCATCGATTGAAAATGCGAAGTCTGTTTATTATGCTTGGTCAAAAGGCCGTGTCATGTCTACTTCTGGAAAAGGAAGTTTAATTGATATGGCGATTCGTCTTTCTGGAGCTGAAAATGCATGTTCTCTACCGATGGAAGCTCCAAATATTAGTGCAGAAACGATATATAAATGGAATCCGGATTTAATAATCTTGTGGAACTCTAAGTTGTCGGATGTGTATGATCTGAAAGAGTTAGCAGATCTTCCTGCCGTGAAAAACAAACAGGTTTTTGTCATGTCACCATCGTTTCCTTTTGATCCACATACCGTTAAGTTTTTATTGTTTGCCAAACAAGTGCGTCATTGGAGCTTTCCAAGCTATTCGGAAGAGCAATTGAAAAAAGAAATGCAGGAAGCTTTTGAGGTCATGTACGGTAAAAAGGGTTTACTATAATCATGAAAAATATAAAAATCCTCGTCCTGTTGATCTTATTTCCACTGTCGCTTTTCGTGTTGTCGCTTACTATTGGTTCTACACAACATGTCGGTTTGGTCGAATTGTTTCAGCGGATGTGTTTGCAATTAGGGTTGATACAAGATCAACATCTGCTTGCAGATGGAAGTTTGAATACCATCTTATGGCAGGTGAGATTGCCCCGGGTACTGTTGACTTTTATGGTCGGTGCAGCGTTGGCTTCGTCAGGAGGAGTTCTACAAGCTATTTTTCGTAATCCAATTGTAGATCCATTTACGTTAGGTATCTCTTCGGGATCTGCTTTTGGAGCAGCACTGGCGATGTTGTTTCCGATTATGTCTGTTAATCTCTCTGCTTTTATTTTTGGAGTTTGTGCAGTGGGGCTGACTTATATGGTTTCCTACTCCGGAGCGAGGACTTCCATTGTAGGGATGGTATTGGCTGGGATGGTGATTTCAGGGGTTTTTACGGCCCTTTTAACTTTATTGCAGTATTTAAGTGATCCGTATAAATTACAAGCTATTGTCCAGTGGACAATGGGCAACTTACATACGGCTTCTTGGTCTAAGGTATATAATGCTATCGGACCGATTTCAGTAGGTTTATTGGTGATCGTACTCTATCGATGGAAGTTAAATCTACTGTCTCTAGGCGATCAGGAAGCTTTAGCCATCGGTGTCAATCCTAGAATCATTAAACTGATCCTGATTGGAGTGGCGACGATGATAACAGCATCTGCTGTAGCAGCGGTAGGGGTGATCAGTCTGTTTGGGTTGATTATTCCGCATATTAGCCGAATGATATTTGGACCTAATAACAATATTTCAGTGTGGGCAAATATCAGCATCGGTGGCAGTTTTCTACTCTTAATTGATGATTTTTCTCGTGCTGTCATGCCTTTTGAAATTCCGATCGGTGTGTTTACTATGATTGTGGGAGCGCCCTTATTTATTTACTTGATGCGTCGAAACGCGATGAACTGGAACTCATGATAGCTACGATTTCAACAAAACAATTATCTTTCTCCTATGGCAACGATGTCGTATTGCGTGATGTGAATGTCTCTTTTCCGAAAGGAAAACTGTCGATCATTCTGGGTCGTAATGGCAGTGGGAAATCAACGTTGTTTAATGTGATCGCGGGCTTAGAGAAACGTTACGATGGTCAGATATTTATAGGTGATGTGGAACGTAAGAAGATCAAAGTCGGTAGCAGTAGTGAGTTACGTTTGGGCTTCCTCAATCAATTTCATCAGATGACTTTTCCCTATCAAGTGTTTGATGTGGTTTTGACTGGAAGGGCTTCTTTTTCAAGGTTCTCACCAAGTAAAGCAGATCATGAAGCGGTACATGCAATCTTAAAAAAGTTTGATCTGGAACATCTTAAGGATAAACCGTATACCGAACTGTCGGGTGGAGAAAGGCAGTTGATTTTACTATGTCGTGTATTAGTGCAGCAACCTGACGTGCTGATGCTGGATGAACCTACCAATCACTTGGACCTCAACTACCAAATGGCTGTTTTACGAACAGCGAAAGAGCTGGTTCAGGAGGGTACAACAGTTTTATGTGTTATGCACGACCCTAATCTGGCTTTTATGTTCGGTGACCAATTTTACCTCATGCGTGATCAAAGTGTGCTTGATATTAATGGTCTGGAGCGCGAAGAAGTGAAAAATTTGTTGGAAGAAACATATGAATTGCCTTTGTTGAGTTTAGAAAATCAAGGGAAATGGATGTTTACTCCAATGCTTAATGAAAATCAATAATGAAAAATATTTCGATATATCATGTTGAACCGGAAGATGTGGCAGAAGTGCTGCCTTACGTCCTGGATTTCAGAAGAAAACTATTTCCGATGTTGGATCCGAATCAGATTCCAAAAGACCTAAAGGCTTTCGAAGATCTTTACTTACAGAGCACTGCCGGTGCTTTTCTGCAGGCAAGAACAGCGGATGGTGTATTAATCGGGGTGATCGGTATGCTCCATTACGATTACCGGTTTCCACATTTGGATATTGATGCGAAGAATACGGTCGAAGTAGCCCGTTTATTTGTGGATCCAAAATACCGAAGGACAGGATTGGGTACTGAGCTGTTTCAGAGATTGCTAACAGTAGCTAAGGAAAAACAGATCGAAAGGCTTTATTTACATACACATCCATTTTTGGATGGCGCCTATGAATTTTGGTTGCGGCAGGGTTTCCAGCTGATGGAGTATCGTGATGAATCTGGATTTCTTACTATACATATGGAGCTGATGGTAGATGAAATGGAAATGGTTGCGGTAGTGGATGAAATTGTTGTAAGAACAGCAAGCATTCCGCTATAAGTTTTTATTGATGCCTCTGAGCACGCAAATCATGATATCGGTCAGAGCCGAGGGTTCATAACTGCAAAATACGTAAAAATAAGGGCTGAAATTAGTTTTTGATCTCAGCCCAAAAGGGCTTAACAGTGATGTATAGCCTCATATTGAACAAATAATAGATAATTATATCCCAATGAAATATACGATAAAGACCTTTGCTTTTGCAATGGCTGTAGCTGCTCTTTTTCCAATGGCTGTGCATGCGCAGAATAGTACACAGCTATTTGGCAAAACATATGATGAGTCAGGAGCTCTTGTCTCTGGTGTAACATTGACGATAAGCAGTTCAAAGCAGGCAACAACTTCCAATATATCGGGTGAATTTACTTTTCCTGAAGCGATCATTTTCCCAATGGTTATCCATGCTTCAGCAATTGGTTATATCGATCAAAAAATAACGCTTTCAGCGAGCAACTGGAATGCAAAAAAAGGACTATCTCTTGTCTTGATTAAAGATAATAGAACTTTGGATGAGGTGTTGATTACTGGGAGACGTAATAAATCTTATCTCACCAATGATCTGGAATTGGGGGGTAAGTTTTCTGGTAAATTAAAGAATCTACCGCAATCTGTCTCTGTTCTAAGTCGAGAGTTTATCGAAGATAAGCAGGCTTTTACTACAGGTGCACTGTTTCAAGATTTGGCAGGCGTAACTGAAGCATCTTCTTATGATGATGTGGTTATCCGTGGTTTTAAAAGTGGATATGAAACCGGAGTACGTTTGGTCAATGGTCTGCGTTCGGGTTATGGTAACAGTTACTACAATACGCCATTGACACTGAACCTGGAAAGTCTTGAGGTATTAAAAGGTCCGGGAGCTTCTTTGTTTGGTGATGTAGTACCAGGTGGTACGATTAATATGACTACAAAAAAACCGTTGGATACTTTTAAGGGGAATATCGGTTTTGCGTCAGGAAGTTTTCAGACGATGCGTACGACGCTGGATCTGGGAGGACCTTTGGATAGCGCTAAGCGTGTTTTGTACCGTTTCAATGCGGGTTATGAGGATACGAAAACTTTCCGTGATGTGAATCATCAAAAAAGAATTCTGGTTGCACCATCTTTTACTTTTAAACCAGCAGCTGGTACGCAGCTAGACGTTGATGTGGTTTATAACCAATTTAATGGTTATCTCGATCGGGGGATGGGAATTAAAGCAAATGATTTTTATGCTTTACCTCGATCATTTACACTAAGTCAACCTTCAGATTTTTATAACGCGAAGACATTTTCACTGAGCGGTAGGTTGTCGCAAAAGATTACAGAAAATTTAAGCTTGCACTTGAGCTATATGAAATCAGTGTATGAAGAGGATGTCAATGAACACCGGACGTTGAATACATTTGCTGATGCTCCTAAAAATACGATCATGAATATGCGTTTTTTTGATCGTCATGGTAAAGATTACACGGATAACGTAGTCGGATATTTTAAATGGGATCATGATGGTGCTGTTGTAGATCATCATATCGTAGCTGGAGTTGATTTTGCGGAGTATAGCGGTGATCAGGAAAATCAGTTGCGGGAAGCTAGACAAAAGACGGTGAACGGACAGGTGGTGCCTCTTACTTTTGATTTGAACAATCCAACTTATACGACACATGATCTAACTTCTTACGTCTGGCGAGAGCATGTAGCTTATCCATTTTTAAGTCCTTATAAAACTACGGGTAAGTATATCCAAGATCAACTGACGATTGCTGACAAACTTAAAGTGATCCTAGGATTACGTCATGAGCACTATGCTTCCGAGACTATCGAGGGGCAGAAGCGTTACCGTGCTACACAAAATGCTTGGTTACCACGTGCGGGATTAACGTATGAACTCAATAAACAGGTTAACTATTTTGCGAGCTATTCTCAGGGTTTCGTACCGGTGGGTGCAAGTTTTATTCAGAATTATCAGGATTATGGTGCAGATAAACCTTTTGTTCCAGAACGTAGTTTTCAATTGGAAACGGGATTTAAAACGGGATTTTTTAAAGACCAGCTGCAGATGGATCTTTCTTTATTCCGTATCGAGCGCCAAAATATGATGATCGCTACTGGTGTGATTTTGGATTCTGGATTTTCTGAATATCGACAATCCGGAAAAGCAGTTTCTGAAGGCATTGAACTGGATTTACGTGGTCAGTTGACCAAAGAATTTCAGATTATGGCAAACTACACTTACAATCATACCGATGTGAAAGCATCATCCATCGCTTCTGAGGTTGGGCAATCGCTACCGGGAGCTCCTAAAAACAGGGCAAGTGCATGGCTGAAGTATGTGTTTTCAAAACATACTTTGAAAGGTCTTGGTTTTGGTGCAGGGGCGTATTATGTGGATAGCCGTCGTATGGATAATAGTATTGGTAAAGATAGTGATGGTCATGCGATGTGGGGTTACTGGCCTTCTTATACTACTATGAATGCTGCGGTATATTACCATATCGGTGCATTGAAGATGGCTGTTAATGTCAATAATGTATTTGATAAGTACTACTTTTTGGGTGGCTTTGATTATACGCGTGCATTTCCTGGAGCACCGCGCAACGTGATGGTTTCGTTAGGCTATGCTTTTTAATGAGAAAAAGAGCTAAATCGTAGTTTAAGATGTAATATAGACTATTTTATTCAAGATTTGTGCTATTTAAAACTTGTTTTAGTTGGTACTTTTGTCTTGGTAATTAATTTAAAAATGAAAGCAATGTTTCGGAATGTATGGATACTTTTTGTGATGCTGTTCGCTTTGGCTACTGTCAATGCGAATACGCGATTGCATCTAGATGTCGATCAGTATAAACAGCTGGAGTTTTTATCAACACTTAATACTTCAATTCAGCTACCTGAAATCAGTCCCAATAGCCATCATATCGCATTATTTTCAGGTATGCTTGAAGCATGGGAGTGTAGCGATGCCCAAGAGCTCAAGGAAGTTGACCAATTGCTTTATTTTACCATAATTCCTATCTGGCTATCGGCAATGGGAGTCAGGTATGACAAAAAACAGGATTTCAGTTTCCCGACTGAACACATAGGTGTCATCCTCAATCCGCGATACATATTGTTCAAGTGTATCAAAATACCCATCTAATTTTAATATAATTCCTTTCTTTTGCTAGGAGTCATGGAGGCTGATTAGGGCTTGTCATGTACTGTCTGGCGCTATCTGCACGTTTTTTTGTTTGTCATCAACATTAAAGCAAGACGTTGTGGATCAACTAATAGCAATATAATTCTTACATATAAGTTAACATTAAATAGTAATTCAATGCATTTATTACCTAGAGAAACGGAGAAGCTATTGCTTCATGTAGCTGGTGGACTCGCAAAAAAGCGTATGGCCAGAGGTGTCAAATTAAATTATCCAGAGTCTATTGCGTATATCAGCAGCGAACTTATGGAAGGTGCACGTGATGGTCGATCCGTTGCGGAACTGATGCAGTATGGGGCGACTTTGTTGACCCGTGAAGATGTGATGCAGGGTGTGCCTGAGATGATTCACGATATACAGATCGAGGCAACTTTTCCTGATGGTACCAAATTGGTAACGGTACATAATCCTATTCGTTAATTTAATAAGAACATTGAAAATATGATTCCTGGAGAATATTTCATTCAAGATGGCGATATCATCTGTAATGAAGGTAGAGAAGTAACAACATTGACAGTTGTCAATACGGGAGATAGACCGATTCAGGTGGGCTCTCATTATCATTTTTTTGAGGTCAATAAAATGATGGAATTTGATCGTGCATTAGCCTTTGGAAAGCGATTGAATATTATCGCGAGTACTGCTGTTCGTTTTGAACCAGGCGAATCCAAAATCGTGGAATTGGTTCCTTATGCTGGAGCAAGAAGAGTATATGGTCACAACGATCTGGTGAATGGTGATACGGAAACAGAAGTGGGGAAAATGAATGCTTTGAAAAAAGCAGATGCAAATGGCTTTAAAAATAAAAAATCATGAGCTTAAAGGTTAGTAGATTAAATTATGCAGCGATATTTGGACCTACAGGGGGAGATAAAGTTCGCTTAGGAGATACAGAAATCATCATAGAAGTTGAAAAAGATTATGCATACTATGGTGATGAGGCAAAGTTTGGTGGTGGTAAAACTATTCGTGATGGTATGTGTCAATCTTCGGTGCATACGCGTGATGAAGGTACATTGGATTTAGTGATCACAGATGCGATTATCATTGATCACTGGGGTATTGTAAAAGGTGATATCGGGATCAAAGACGGAAAAATTGTTGGTGTAGGTCGTGCGGGTAATCCGGATACGATGGATAATATCACACCAAATATGATTATTGGTGCTTCGACCGAAGTTCATGGTGGTGCTGGATATATTGTCACTCCTGGAGGAATCGATACGCATATTCACTACATCAGTCCTACGCAGACGGAAACGGCCTTATATAGCGGTATTACGACTATGATTGGAGGGGGAACTGGCCCTGCTGATGGCACGAATGCGACAACGGTAACACCTGGTAAGTGGAATATCCGGAAGATGATGCAGGCAGTGGAAGCTTTACCTATGAACTTTGGTTTCTTCGGTAAAGGTAATGTGGGTACAGAACAACCGATCGTCGAACAGATCGAGGCGGGTGTACTGGGTGTCAAGATTCATGAGGATTGGGGAGCTACTCCTGCGACCATTGACCGCGCGCTTTCTGTAGCTGATCAGTACGATGTACAAGTCGCAATTCATACAGATACGTTGAATGAAGCTGGATTTTTAGAAGATACGATGGCAGCGATCAATGGTCGTGTCATCCACACTTTCCATACGGAAGGTGCTGGTGGTGGTCACGCTCCCGATATCATTAAATCGGCTATGTACCCAAATGTATTGCCTGCGTCGACAAACCCGACTCGTCCGTTTACTAAAAATACGATTGACGAACATCTGGATATGTTGATGGTCTGTCACCATTTAAGTAAAGATATTCCTGAAGATGTTGCTTTTGCGGATTCCCGTATTCGTCCTGAAACGATTGCTGCGGAAGATATTCTACAAGATCGAGGTGTTTTCAGTATCATGAGTTCGGATTCTCAAGCTATGGGTCGTGTAGGTGAGGTGATCCTCAGAACATGGCAAACTGCGGATAAAATGAAGAAACAGACGGGGGCACTTCCGGAAGATGAGGGTACTGGAAATGATAATTTTAGAGCTAGACGTTATGTGGCTAAATATACGATCAACCCTGCCATTGCACATGGTATCTCTAAATACGTGGGTTCTATAGAACAGGGTAAAATAGCGGATATGGTGATCTGGCGTCCTGCTTTGTTTGGTGCTAAGCCTGAAATGATCATTAAGGGCGGAATGATTATCGCTTCGAAAATGGGAGATGCCAATGCATCTATTCCTACGCCTCAACCCATCATCTTGCGTACGATGTATGGTGGTTATGGTAAAGCATTGACGGAGACTTGTTTCAACTTTGTTTCTAAAATTTCGATTGAAAAAGGAATCAAAGAGGAGTACGGATTGAACAAAACATTACTACCTGTGGAAAACTGCCGTAATATCTCCAAAAAAGATATGATCCACAATGATGCTACTCCAGAGATCATCGTGAATCCAGAAAACTATGAAGTGAGTGTCGATGGTGAGGTGATCAAATGTGAACCGATTGATCAGGTTGCTTTGGGACAATTGTATTTCTTGTTTTAATTGGATCGCTAATTTTTATGGTGTGACAGTTGGTCACACCATAAATTGTGAATAAATAATAATGAAAAATTTGAAACTATTTTTAGCAAGCTGTTTAGCAATAGCCTGCTTTTCGATACAATCTGCCTACGCACAAAAAGGTGCTGTTATGCTTTATGGTTCATTTAATTACCATGAAACTGAAGCAGGTCATCAGCTCAGTGCGGCACCACTGGGGGTCGGTTATTTTTTTAATGATAATATGAATGTGGGGCTGAACTATGGTTTCAATACTTCGAAAAATAGGGCATTGGATTTTACTGATCATTTTCATGAGGTCGGACCATTTTACAGCAATACTTGGCCTCTAGGTAAATATTTTAATTTAATCGGGCAGGTAGAGGTGCATTATATTTGGGGCAATGAGCATGCTGTCCATGCTGCTGATATGATGGCGGACGGTAGCTATAACGGCTACTTGCTAAGAGCTTATCCTTTGGTGGGTATTAACTTAGGTAAAGGTTGGGCACTTAAAGCAAAAGTTGCGGAGCTTTCTTATAAGAAGAAGCAGAGTAAAGATGTTTCTATACCCAATGATCATGAAATCATCACTGGCATCAATGGTTCTACGGTTGGTCTTGGGATATCAAAAAATCTATTTATTAAGGGATAATAATGATTATTACAGAAATCACAAGGAATATCAAAAATGAGGTGGTCAATAAGCGTTGTGATCTGCTCATGATTGAATGGTACGAATCTACCAAACGTATTCAACGTTTGCGTACGGAGGAGGGTATGGATATCGCCTTTAAATTATTGGGAAATACTTCTCAATTGCATGATGGAGATATTCTGTACGAGGATGCTGACAAAATTGTTGTCATCGCCATCCGTGCTTGTGATGTGATCTGTATAGAAATGTTGAATTTTTTGGAGATTGCTTTTATAAGTTGTGAAATAGGTAACAAGCATTTGCCCTTATTTGTGGAGGGTAACGAATTGCTGATCCCTTTTGAGCGAACGATGCAAACCTGGCTGGACAAGCAAGATGTTCCCTATACGCTTGCTTCACGTCAATTACTGCGTCAGTTGAATGCTCATGTCGATGCAAATTATCATCGTCGGCTCAAATCTTCAACAAAGGGGATCCCTTTATTTATTAAAGCATAAAATATATGGAAAATAAATTTTTAGGCAAGCTTCTTCATTTGTCAGATCCGACGTTACCAATCGGTGGATTTACCCATTCGAATGGATTGGAGACGTATGTGCAAAAGGAGATCGTGCATAATAAAGATACTGCTGAGTCGTATGTGAGACACAATTTGTGGTATAACTTGAAGTATAATGATGCGGCTTTGATGCGTCTTGCTTATGATGCTACTCGAAATGATGATATCGATCTGTTGCGGTCTTTGGATGAAGAGTGTACGGCATTGAAGAGTCCGAAGGAAATCCGTGAAGCCAGTAAGAAATTGGGGGTGCGTTTGTATAAGATTTTTTCACGGTATCAGGAGCAACCCATATTGATTTCTTGGGGTGAATTGATTAAGCAGAAAAGGGTGGATAGTCATTATTGTTTGGTGTATGGTATGTTGGCTGCTTTATTAGACATCCCGATTCGGGAAGCCTTGCATGGCTACTATTATAATGCTGCCATCACGATGGTGACCAATGCGGTAAAATTGGTACCTCTTGGACAGTTGGATGGTCAGGATATTTTATTTTATCTGCACGATGATCTGATGACTTTATGTGATGAAACGCTGGAAGTGGATCGTGATCTGATCGGTCTATGTAATGTTGGATTTGATATCCGCTGTATGCAGCATGAACGGTTGTATACACGGGTTTACATTTCTTAATTAAATACGAACAAATGGAAAATAGAAAGTATGTTAAGATAGGTGTGGGTGGTCCAGTTGGATCTGGAAAAACGGCACTGTTGGAGTGTCTGTGTAAACGCTTGAAACATGAATTGAATCTGGCGGTTATTACCAATGATATCTATACGAAGGAGGATGCCGAATACATGGCTAAAAACAGTACGTTGTCTCCTGATCGTATTATTGGTGTAGAGACGGGTGGTTGTCCGCATACAGCTATCCGTGAGGATGCGAGCATGAATCTAGAGGCTGTGGAAGAACTTGCGGAGCGCTTTCCTGATCTTGAATTGATCTTGATCGAGAGTGGTGGTGATAATTTGACTTCAACTTATAGTCCTGATCTTGCGGATATCACCATTTTTGTGATCGATGTGGGTGAGGGGGAAAAGATGCCCCGTAAAGGTGGACCGGCGATTACCCGATCAGATTTATTGTTGATCAATAAAATGGATTTAGCTCCTTATGTTGGTGCTAGTTTGGAGGTGATGGAGCATGATGCTCGGAAAATGCGAAAAGGGGCTCCCTTTTTATTTTCGAATTTGAAAACAGGAACGGGATTGGATGAAATCATCGGATGGATCAAAAAATATGCTTTATTGCATGATGTAGCGGAACCTAATTTATTGCGTTAATATGATCTGTTCTTTAAATATCAACGTCGCCCATCGTGAAGGAAAGTCTTATCTCAAGGATGCTTATGTCACACAACCTTTTCGTATCGTTCCGGTAGGACAATACAGGAGGGATAAAGGGGCATACTTGATGATCATGAGCTCATCACCTGGGTTACTGGATGGTGATGATCATCGGATCCAAATTACGATAGATCCTGGTGCTAAATTGCAACTGCAGACTCAGGCTTATCAGCGTCTTTTTCATATGAAAGGTAAATCGGTACAAAAAACGGAAGTTACGCTCGGCGAAGGGGCGGTGTTTTCTTTTGTTCCGCACCCTATTGTTCCTCAAAATTCTTCTCATTTTCTTAGCCATAATATTATCCACATGCAAAAGAACTGTGACCTCATATTGAGTGATATCGTGACTTGTGGACGGAAACTGTCGGGAGAGGTTTTTGAGTATAATCATTTTCAGAATCTGACTCAATGTTATGTGGATGGCCGACTGATCTTGAAAGATAATGTGCTGCTGCAACCCGACAAAATGCCGATACAGGATATCGGGATATTGGAAGGTTTTACCCATCAGGGAACATTTATTTATCTCAATACGGCAGGGAAAGCTGTTGGGGACTGGATCGAAAAATTCCATCAGCAATATGAGCATCTTACGGATATCGAATTTGGCATCAGTGCACTACAGCAGGATGGATTTATGATCCGGATATTGGGATATGGTGCCGAACAGTTGTTTACTATTTTTCAGGAGGTCCAACAAGAACTGTGGGATGCTGAACTCCTTATTTAATTATTTTAATGAGACTATTTTTTTAGTCTTATCACATCAATTTATCTCAAAATGAGGGATCAAGTTTTAGCTTATATAAAAGCTTTTTTTAGAGGTTTCGGACAGATCATGTTGCAGAATAATGCTTGGACAGGCATATTATTTATTGGTGCCATTTTATATGACTCGACTTTAATGGGTTTTGCAGGTATATTGGCCAATGTTGTAGGGGTTGCAACGGCAAAAATACTGAAATACGATGAAGAACATATTACTCATGGATTATTTGGTTTTAATGCTTCTTTATTTGGTGTCGCCCTGGTTTTCTATTTTGAGGCAAACATCTGGATCTGGATGACATTGATTCTTGGTTCCATGTTGACCACACTGATGATGGGATTTGCACTCAAAAGAAATTTACCTGCTTTTACTTTTCCTTTTATAGCAGTAACCTGGATTTCACTCTATATCTTGAGTATTCCGCAACTTGCCATGTCTACCGTATCACAACATTTTGTTGATATCCAAGAGATGGATGATTTCTTGATCGAGGGACATGCTTTTGGGCAAGTGATCTTTCAGGGAAGCCTGATCGCAGGATTGATCTTTTTCCTTGGTGTATTTATGAGCAATCCGATGGCTGCACTTTATGCTTTCGCTGCGGTGATCATCAGCATTTACCTATCTCATTATGGTCATGAATCGGAAACGATGATCAGCAACGGAACGTTTAGTTTCAATGCTGTACTCTGTGGTATTGCTTTAAGCGGGACTCGTGTACGGGATGGATTATATGTCCTGATTGCTGTCGTGATTGCTACTTATTGTGATCATGTGCTTGTGCACTATGGCTGGACGACATTGACTTTTCCTTTTGTCGTAGCGATGTGGGCTATGGAACCTGTTAAACGTTTGGATAAATGGATCGTTGGACGATTTGAAGAAACGTTTAAAAACAGGTTTTCTTAAAAGGAGCAAACCTTATCTGCTATACAAACTGATCAATGGTGGAGTCGCTATTGGTCAGTTTTGTACGGGTATAAAACAGACTAATGGTCATTAAAAAACAACTATACAATCGATGAAAAATATGCTTTATAAAATAATACTCTTACTCTTTCTTATTATCAGTCCATTTTTATTACTTCACGCACAGATCAGTCCTCCAGGATTGGGAAAGGCAAAGACGGCCTCGTGGTCTGCCTTAGGACTTAAACGTCAGTTGGATAGTACTGGTAAGAAAGAAGCATTGACTTACCTCGGCCTAGGAACCAAAAGTACACCTGATGATTCCAATCCTTTTCATAAACAAGCTATTTTTGTCCTCAATCACGAGGTATATCACAAATTTGCAAAGAACCAGCAATATAGTTATGCGTTGAGCTATCGTCGTCAAAATGTATATGATGCAGATGCTCCTTATCATGGTGAAGGGGTAGAACAGGAGTTTCGCTTGTATGGCCGCTATGCTTATACTTTCAGATTCGGTGAGCGCTGGAAATGGAAAAATACGGTCAGACAGGAATTTCGTAAATTTTTTACTGCGGATTTTAAGGAGGCAGAGGAGAATTTTCAATTGCGAACTAGACTTAAAACACAGGTGAATCTGAAGCTTTCGGATAAGAATAAACAGGAACTTGCGTTTAGTGCTGAGGGCTTGTTTGCGGTAAGTAAAATGTATGAGCCGAAAGATGAATGGTCAAAATTTGCTTATAAGGAATCGCGTTTGGCTTTATATTACATGACGGATATCCCGAATACTCCTTTGCACGTGGATGTAGGATATATGAATGATTTAATTAAAGGCTATCGTCAAGCAGACTTTGGTGTTCATTATCTCGCTGTTGATCTGATCTGGAATCTACCTTATAAAAAGAAGCATTAATCGGAAAGAAATTTATGTTTGCGATAATCACTGGGTGAATAACCGGTGACTTTCTTGAATAAACGGGTAAAGTAGGAGGGAGATTTATATTTCATTTCGAATGCAATGCCTGCAATATCCCTGGTAGCGTCCTGTAATAAGATTTGACTGTGTAGGATACTGATTTCGTTGATCCATTGTTTAGGCGGTTTGTTGGTTGCTTCTTTCACACATTTGTTGAGGTAGTTTTCGGATATATGCAGTAAGTTGGCATAAAATAAAACATTCTTGTGATCGGTGTGAAATTTCTGTACAAACTCCCGAAACCGAAATGCAATATCCAATTGTCTGCTCATCGGTGCTTTTACTTCGTAATCGGTTTTAATTATTTTTAATAAGATGCATTGTAGCATCGACACACAGATCTCCATGACCTTCCCTTCTGTAAAGAGCTCTTCTTCCAAGAGTTGAAGCATTTTTTGAATCCACACGGAAACATGCTCTGACAGGGGGGTAAAGGGATGTGAATTGAAAAATCGAATGTCATTGATGCCTAATTCAATATCGGTCACGATTTCGTTTTCATAAACAACGAAAAAACCTTCTGCGTCATCTGAGATCGCTAACGTAGCTGTAATATTTCCTTGTTTAACATTAATCACTTGATTTTCTGCTAATGTATAAGAACCTGACTCTAAATGTTGTGTTAAGGTTCCTTTGGTCACAAAGATGAGAAAATTAAAGGTGGTACGGTAGGGGATAACGGGCATGAGGATACTCCGTAGGTAATTTTCGATACGGTAGACTTGTATTTTGCTTTCGTTGAATAGATTATGCTCCGTTACATCTGGCAAAAAAAGCTTTTTGTATTCGTAGTTGTTGATAATCTTAATCGACGATTTCATAATCCTATTGCTCTAAAAAAATCTTTTCATATCATGTCCATGAAAGAGATTGTGTATATACAAATATACGATTTAGAGCCCTAATTTACAGTGTAATCGTATGGATAAAATTTGTTTTAAATGGAAGTATTACGATAAAATGGTGATAAAAAAAGCTCCAATATGGAGCTTTTTTCTGTTTATTGTTTTTATTTGAGGTATTGTTTTATTTTTTTTGAAAACGCATCATCGCAATATCGCCCATGATCAAGGTCAATGTAGTTCCATTGACATCGAAAGACGTGATTTTGCCTAGGGTGCTGAAGTAAACACTTTCTCCTGAACCTTCACATGCCATTTTAGTGGAGGCTAATGGACCAAAACTGATGTGGTTGTTTTCGGTTTTGAATGTACCATTGTAATTATTGCAGCTACTATTTCCAGATACTTTTTTTGTACTTAAATCAAAGGTGATCGAAGGTTTTTCATTTGGATATAACCCTTGGAATGCGATACGGGGTCCCGAGATATAATCGAGTTCCCATGTCCCAGCTAATGCTTGTTCGCCTTTTTCAGGTTTGATAAGTGTAAATTTAGCTAAGGTCTTACTACCTTTATTCAGACTCAATATTTCTCCAGCAATGGTGTAACTATCTACTGCAATAATGGATTTTGATAACGATTGTTCAATATCGAACTCCGGACATGCCATCATGGTAGAAATACCTTGTTCGAATTTAATTTTATTTTTTCCAGAGATATTTACTACTCCACCTAACGTATTACAACCGGCATTAGCAGCATATCTGTTGTCTTCAAATTGTAAGAACGGTACGCGACCGTTTACTTGTGCTGGTACTGTTTTTCCATCTACTTCGATCAGTTGCCATTTGTTTCCTTTCAGTTGCATAGTCTCTGTCGTTGACGTTTCTTTATTCGTATTTTTCTTGTAAATAGAACAACTGCTTAATCCTAAGATCAGCGTTGCCATGATTAAAATCTGATTGAATTTCATCTTTTATCTTTTTTGATATGATTGTTTAACAATAGTTAGAACGTTTGGTTTGAGGTAATGCTACATTTTATACTAAAAAAGAGGAAACCTATTCGGGTTTCCTCTTTTTATCAGCGATATAAAGATCGATATTATTTTTTGTTTTGTTGTGCTTGACGCATCGCTTCTTCCATTCTGGATTGGAATGACGATTTCTTTTGCACTTTTGGGTTCTTTTTATTGTCTTCTAATTTAGCTAAGATCTTATCATCATTAACCATTGAACGGATGATCAATTGTGTTAAGAAAGTAAGGATTGCACTTAAGAAGTAATAATAGTTTAAACCTGCAGGGAAACTATTCAAGACGAAGAAGAAAATTAAAGGCATAATGTAACCGATGTATTTCATCTGTCCTGTAGCGCCTGAAGTTGCATTGTTGTACCAAGTGGTCAATAAAGTGGTTAACGTCATCAATACACACATCAATGATACGTGATTCACGCCAAAAATTGGTGAGAATGAAAATAAGGTATCGTATGTTGACATGTCTTTCATGAACAAGAAGCTCTCTCCTCTCAATTCGAATAAATTCGGGAAGAAGTAGAAGAAGGCAATTGTAAACGGCATCTGTAATACCAATGGAAGACAACCTCCTAATGGGTTTACGCCAGCTGTTTTATACAATTTCATCTGCTCTTGCTGTAGCAATACGGCATTGTCTTCACCGACTTTAGCTTTGATCTCATCCAACTGTGGTTTCAACACACGCATTTTAGCCATAGATAAGTAAGATTTGTATGTCAATGGTGATAAGACCAGTTTTAACAATAATGTCAGAACTAGGATAACGATACCATAGCTCAGGTGGAAATTGTCCAAGAAATCAAAAACAGGTACGGTAATAAATTGGTTAATCCAACGCATTGGTCCCCATCCCATATTGATGATTTTATGAAAATCATGACCTTCTGCTTTTAGTGTTTTGTATTGATTTGGCCCGAAAAAGAAATTTAACGAATAACTGTTGTCTTTTTGAGTTGCATAATCAAGACGTGCTGTTGCACTATAAAGTTTAACAACATCGGCTTCGATGGTCGTTTTTACATTGACATCTGCTGTAGAGAATCCTGTTTTGCTAGAAAGAATATTGGAAAAATAGTGCTGTTTGAATGCAATCCATTCTACTTTTTCTTTAAGCTCTTTTTCTTCATCTTTTGCTTCTGATAAATGATCTACATTACCTGCTTCTTTAAAATAGATGGTAGATTTTTGACGTTCAGAATCAATATTTTGTTCTTTCTGTAGTAAAATCGTTTCCCAATCTAAAGCAATTGTTTTTTGATCGATCTTATTTTGAATACCTTTTGTATTGATATCAAGACCTAGGTTGTAACCGTTACCTTTGATGGTATATACATATTCAATATACTGATCGGCTCCATAAGCCAATTGTAATTTAATCGATTTTGAATCTTCACCTGTAACTTTTACATCAGCATCTTCTGATGTGAAAAACAAATCATTGGTATTGATGTTTTCACCGCCTACATTGAATTTTAATCCAAATCTATTGTGATCTCCTTCAAATAAAACTAATGGCTTACCATTAAAATTTGTTTGACCTTTAAGTTGTACAGATTTTACACGACCGCCTTTAGAACTTATTTTGGCGATGATTTTATCATTTTCTACGGTAATGATTTTTTCGGTTCCAACTTTTGTTGCTCCAAAAGGAAGTTTCAATGCTGCAGAGTCAAGAGGCTTGGCCGCTTGTGCTGCTACTAATTGTGTATTCGCTTTTGTAGAGTCTGCTAAAGGTGCTAAACCTTTTTTAACGCGTGCTAACGAATCTTGTAGAACTTGTTCTTTCTTTATTTCTACTTCGGACGGTTTCATCAAATAAAATGAACCGGCTATGATTCCGAACATCAGAAGTAAACCAATAAGGGTATTTCTATCCATTTTTTTAAATTAAACTTACTTAATTGTTTCCTGCTTTTGTATCTTATTTTTCTTATTTGACAAAGCAGCGGCTACAAAGCTAACAAAAAGTGGGTGAGGATTTGCAACAGTTGACTTTAATTCTGGATGAAATTGTCCGGCCACGAAAAAAGGATGGTTTTTCAGCTCTACAATCTCCACTAAACCTGAAGTTGGATTGATACCTGAAGTAATCATACCAGCTGCTTCATACTGCTTTAAATAGTCATTATTGAACTCATAGCGGTGACGATGACGTTCAGAAATTCTTGTTTTGCCATAAATGGCATATGCTTTTGTTCCTTTTTTGATATCACAGTCATAAGCTCCTAAACGCATGGTGCCTCCCATGTTGGTGATATTTTTTTGATCTTCCATCAAATTGATCACTGGGTGTGGTGTATCTGGATTCATTTCGGTGCTATTGGCATCTTTTAAACCCAATACATTGCGACCAAATTCAATAACTGAACATTGCATACCTAAACAGATTCCAAAGAAAGGAATGTTGTTTTCACGGATATACTTGATGGCGGCTAGTTTACCTTCTAGTCCACGTTCACCAAATCCTGGAGCAACGAGTACGCCATCCATTTCTTTCAATTTATCCTGAACGTTTTCATCATTTACACTTTCTGCTGCAATGTATTTTAATTTTACTTTACATTCATTGGATGCACCTGCGTGAATAAAACTTTCAACAATAGATTTATATGCGTCTGGCAATTCAACATATTTACCCACTAATCCGATATTTACTTCATTAGTTGGGTTTTTTAATTTACCTAAGAAGGCTTTCCAGCTATCTAAATCAGGTTCATTTTTATTGGAAAGCTTCAGTTTAGCAAGAACTGTCTTGTCCAATTGCTCTTTCAACATATTTAATGGAACGTCATAAATAGTTGGTGCATCAATAGATTCAACGACAGCATTGATGTTGACATTGCAAAACAAAGCTAATTTTTTGCGAATCTCTTGTGTCAATTTATGTTCTGTACGACACACTAAAATATCGGGTTGGATACCGTATTCTAATAATGTTTTAACGGAGTGTTGTGTTGGTTTTGTTTTTAACTCACCGGCTGCAGCCAAATAAGGAACTAATGTTAAGTGTATAACAACTGAATCGTGTGTGCCCAATTCCCATCTTAACTGACGAACAGCCTCGATGAATGGTAAAGATTCGATATCCCCTACAGTACCACCTAATTCTGTAATAACAATATCGTATTTTCCTGTCTCGCCCAATAAACGCATGCGGTTTTTGATCTCATCTGTAATATGAGGAACAACTTGTACTGTTTTTCCTAAATATTCACCTGCACGTTCTTTTTGGATAACAGATTGATAAATACGTCCTGTAGTCACGTTATTGGCCTGTGAGGTAGGGACATTTAAGAAGCGTTCGTAATAACCTAAATCAAGATCTGTTTCAGCACCATCTTCCGTTACGTAACATTCACCATGTTCATATGGATTTAATGTTCCTGGATCAATGTTAATGTAAGGGTCAAATTTTTGAATCGTAACCTTGTAGCCACGTGCTTGGAGAAGTTTAGCAAGAGAAGATGCAATAATACCCTTCCCTAACGACGAAGTAACGCCGCCCGTAACAAAAATATATTTAGTCATATCAATAATGGATTTCAAAATATAAGGCCTAAAATGGCCTAAATATCTGCTTTATGTACGGGATACAAAGATAAGAATATTTGTGGAAGACAACGTTTTTTTTGTCTTTAATTTTTTAAAATTACTTTTTCTTACTTCTCGATTACAGGATTTATGCTTTCTTCTAATTTAATTTTGATCGGAATTTCATAAAAAAGTCTTCGAAATATTTTTTCGATATATGTGCTGTAAGAAAGGTTCCTGCGATAACCAAACTGTAGAAAATTAGGAAACTGAGTTTGGAATCGAGTGGCAATAGGTGTTTTTTTCCTAAGTGAATAACGGCAAATATCACAATCATATGATACATGTAGATACCATAAGATATTTTTCCTCCATAGTCTAGAAATCGACTGCTGAATAGGGATCTTGAATTTAATTTTACTCCAATATATAGGATGAGGTGAAGAAAGAGCGCATTAAGAATGACATAAGAAAAGACCCAATGCTCAAAAAGATCGTACCCAATTAATGTCGTCAAGGTGCTTCTGAAAAAGAAATAAGCAAAAAGTAGGACAAATAAGAGGTAATTACCTAGAGCATATTTTTGATACCATGCTTGCAAATTTAGGGTCGTATGGTATAAAAAATAGGCTCCCAGAGCACCTATTGCCATAGATTCGAAGGCAAAGGTTTTAATGAGGTGTATGATTAATGGATCGGTAATGATGTTGTTAAAACACAGAACCAATAATAGGATTTTGATTAGGAATACGCCTATAATTAAAGCAAGCTTGTTGTTGATCCATTTAAATAATGGAGCCCATATAATATAAAACCATTCTTCCACACCGATGGACCATAGGGGTTCGAGTAGGTGCGAACCATATTTAAAGGTAACGAGACTGGGTAAGAATAAAACAAATAATAACCAAACTTGTCCTAGGGTATAAGGGAATGAATAGTTAATAGGTAAGAGCTGAAATAGATAGGGGAAGATAACAATGCCTATGACAACCAATAAAAAATATAAGGGCCAAATGCGAATCACTCTTTTGAGGTAGAAATTTTTAATGGATATCGTGTTTTTCTGATCTTTTTCTTTCATCAACAAGTAACTGATCAAGAAACCACTCAATACAAAGAAAAACTTGACTGCTGTCGTTCCATTTTGGAAAAAACTGAAATGTTCATAGCTGATAAAATCATTTTTCGCGCGAATCACTTCGCCATGATGAAATATAACCAGCAGAGCTGCAAAAAAACGGAACGCATTTAGATTTGGGAAAAAAGATATATTCTTATACATTGTTGCTGTAAAAATAGCAATATTACTTTATTATTCCTGCGTTATTTTTGCTCTTACAAATGGGAATTAAAGTTTTTGAAATCATATATAATTGAGCCGAATCTTCTTTTCGGCTCAAATTAATGTGATATCAATAGCATATTTTTTGGACTGGGACATTCCTGAAGATTACAAGTTGGTATTTCTAGTTACTGGTAAAGATCAAAATTACCTCTGCTATCTAAGGATACCTGAATTTTTTTTGACTGTTTGTCTATAATTTTCATACTATAGCTCTGCTTATCTTTGTTTAGATCCAAAGTGACTTGAAAATCTTTTAAAGCAGGTAATAGGTATTGATGATATAACGAAAGTTTAGCCAATTGATCACTATAACGACGATTTTCTTTTTTAAACAATTGTTGTAAATAATGGATATTCCAAGCTAATTTGGTGACGGCATAGCTAGCTGGAAGTGCTGGTTCTTGCTCTTGAGATTGTTCGACAAATTGTAAATAGCCCCATCTTTCTGGATAATGCATATTGACTAAACCGATTGGTGACCATACCCAATTGTCTTCGGGAAGGATTTTATTGTTTTCTTTTTTTCTACTATAATGGTCATTGTTGATGGCATGTTGCCATTGTACACGTGAGAAATTGCATAACCAATAATCATCTTTTTTTGGCATTGGCGATTTTCCGAAGGCGTAGAGTGATTGATGTGGAATGGCAAATTCAACGGACCAGAAGGAATCGATATCGCGTGGATTGTTGAGCGAACCATTGATATATACAGCAGATTTTAGATTTTTAACGTCCCAATGTGTGATGGCTTGTCCGCCAAAACGGTAAGGTTTTGGAAGCATCAGATCAAAGATTGTATTTAGGGGATTGACTTCGATTTCATAATATTCTGCCTGTTGCAGGTTTGGTTTTAAAAATATTTCAAAGTCATTGTTGTGATAAATAATCTCATCGTGTTTATCAATATCTCCCCAGATATGTGGTTCATATAATTTTGCATAGATATAGAGATAAGTGGAGTCCCAAAGCATTTTCACTTCGGTTTTATAGGTGGGTTTTTTGAAATCACCACCCTGTATATCTTCAAAATTGCTAATAGTCTTTGCTTTTGACCAACTTTTTTCATCGTCTTTACCGTCAATTTTTAGTGCTTCTGTTGTTTTGAGTACAGCATAAGTTTTTGGAATGGATTGTAGCGCTAAAAAATCTTGAATAACGTTTTGAGCATAACTGTTCTGAAAACAGCATAGGAATACGAAAATAAAAATAGATTTGTTCATAAGATACTTTTCTGCTCATAAGATAAACTAAAAAGATTTAGCATGGAAATTATTTTTGGCATGTAAAGAAAATGTTGCTCATAATTAGTTATGGCAGGGCAGTGCTTGGAATGAAAAGAAATGTATATATAAAATAGAATCGAGCTGGGATGGGGTATGCCTTAGGTAGAATGATGTGGAGCTAGATGGTATTTGTCAATATCGAAATTGGGGAAGATCGAGTTGAAATTGGGACAAAATAAATCCTATGGTAGAATGATGTAAAGTCGAGGTAGGATCGGGATACAATAAAAAAAGGCATTTGAATTAAATCCAATGCCTTTTTTTATACTTGCGTAGTCGTGATTAGATTCTTTTAGATTTAATACGAGCAGCTTTACCAGTAAGACCACGTAAATAAAATAATTTAGCGCGACGTACTTTACCGTAGCTGTTTACTACAATTTTTTCAATGTTTGGCGAATTTATAGGGAAGATACGTTCCACACCAATGCCATTTGAAATTTTGCGTACAGTGAAAGTTGAATTAACACCTTCGCTGTTCAATTGGATAACCACACCTTGGTAAATTTGGATACGCTCTTTATTTCCCTCGCGAATTTTATAATGAACGCTTATGGTGTCTCCTGCTTTAAATGCGGGAACTTCATTTTTGATTACCGCTTGTTCTTCTACAAATTTTACTAAATCCATGATTTTGAGTAATTAAATACGATTATTAGCCTGTAAAAATCGGAATGCAATATTACAGCTTTTTTTTTACTTTAAGAAATACTTTTTTCAAAAAGATGTAAGCTGCCTTAGTTTGTTGCAAAGATAGAAAAACCCTTTTAATATTTAGACCCCTAGGCTTGGATATATTATAAAAAGTTTTGCACATCGTGATTTTAGTCTTTCAACATATTATAACAAGTTGATGCTAATATTTTATTTCTCAATAAATCAGGCTTTTATTGATTAAAGTGAAAAATAATATTGACAGATTGAAAAAACGCTGTATATTTGCATCACAATAAAGAAAAGGTGATACTTTTTCGGGGTGTAGCGTAGCCCGGTATCGCGCCTCGTTTGGGACGAGGAGGTCGTAGGTTCGAATCCTGCCACCCCGACAAAAAAGCTCGACTTAGGTCGAGCTTTTTTTGTTTTAGACATTTGCAGATGAGAACCTTGGATACATATGCAGGAGCTTATGGACTTGTTCTGGGAAATGCGGGACTGAAGTACTCTTGTCACGGTTACAATAAAATCAAAGCTTTCTATGTTAATGGAGAGCTTTTTTTGTTTTCTGAATGGTCAAGTTAGACCGAAGGGTTTTGTAAACAAAAAAATGATTCAGGCTGAGCTGGAATCCAAACCAATAGTTTTGGGTTCAATGCATGTTTGATCTTATCAACACTTTCTGATCAAATTTATAAACGATTCTTTGTAAGAAATTAACAAGATTAATTGAAAACTAATAACATAGGTTCAGATGATCGGATATATGCTTATTTTACTAAAAGCGTGAAATAGTTATCATTGATTTTGAATCTGTATGAAAAAGTTGTGAAGACCTCATAAATTTTACTAGTTTTGTTTCATAAAAATTAGAATTTCGTCTACTTGTTTGTATTCATTGAAAAGAAGAGATGCGCAGATAGAACGCATGCATGTCTTCAGTATGTTTAGCATGAATAGTATGATTGTACTATATGATAGATATATAAAAGGAGTAAGGAATTTTTAATATCACCTAGCTGTATTATTTATACTATATAAGTAATTACCTGAAAAAACGTTCATTTAATGACCACTACGTTGTTTACATTCGTGAAACAAACCTTAAATAAGCTCTCCAATGTGGGAATTTATCCAGATATGCCTTATGTGGAATCAAGATATACTAAGTTAATAAACATCTTGAATTGGATCGGAATGTGCTGCATGTTTACTTATGTTATTATAAATTTCACTAATGAGCGTTATTTTCTATGTTTTTTGAATTTATTGAATGTATGTGATGCGGCTACTGTGCTTTTGTTGAATAAATCAAGGAAGTATCTGAGTGCACGATTAGTAATGGTTGGTTCAAGATTGGTCATTTACACTATTGCTGGTTTGTATTTTCATAATGGGGGGGAATACTTTTTAGTGGCTTTATTAATCACCACAAGCTTGATGTTCGATACCAAATGGATCAGATTTTTATTATGTTCTTTAATTTTTGTAGCGTGCGCAGCGGTGATTCTGTTTCCACAGCCGCCTTTGCTGGGTTCACCCGTCCCCAAGGAGCAGGCTTTTTTGAATATGATTGTTGGGATACTGTTGATCATTGGTGTAGTCACCTATTTTAAGAGTATTCAACGAAGTTATCAGCTTGAAGTGGAAAAACAGAGGCAAGCATTATTCTCCTTAAATAAGGATAAAGAAAAGATGTTTTCGATTTTGGCGCATGATATCCGCAGCCCCATGGCGACTTTAGAGAATCTACTGCAGTTATTTCATCAAGACTTATTGACAGAGAATGAGCGCGTTGAAACGGTAGGGTTATTGAAAAATCAGGTCTCTCAATTAGGTTCAGTAATTGACAATTTATTGCGATGGAGTGTGCGTGGAATGCAGGGTATTCAAACTCTACCGGTTGTTTTTTTTCTCCAGCCTTTGTTTGGGGAGATCCTACAATTTTTTGACTTACTAATTAGGCAGAAACAACTCACGATTCATATCCAAATACCTGAACGGGTAGCATTGGTTGCAGATTATGATCAGATAGCTGTTATTTTGAGAAATTTATTAAGTAATGCTGTAAAATTTAGCAAAGTAGGTGGGCGCATAACGATTTCAGCAATTGAAAAGGGTGATTTGATCCATATTATTATTAAAGATGAGGGAATGGGAATGGACGACAGCCGGTTAAATATGTTATTTACATCATCACAATTTTCCTCTCGAGGGACAGCGGGGGAACGTGGATTTGGTATCGGATTGATTTTATGTGCCGAATTTACGAGATTGAATGGTGGTTCAATATCTGTAGAAAGTAGACCTCATAAAGGTTCTACTTTTACTGTTTCTTTGCCTAAAGGGGAAATTTAGTCTTTCGGTACTTATGGAAATCATGAATGCCTTATGTCTTCTACTAATACTCTAGTTTTCGTAAAGACATTTGGTCTGTCAGATCCAACTTGCTATCATGTATAACGATTAATCCTATTTTATAAGACAGCTCAAGAATGCTCTTTTTACTTTAAGCCCCAATAGTCCTTAATGCTTTTTTAATAATATATTGAGTTTCTTTTGATTCACTTTCTATTTCCCATTTTTGACAAAGTGAACGGACAAAATCAGCTTGTGTTTTACTAGCATCGTTGAGCCAGTTACCTACACTATCTTGTACGTATCGTTCTGGATCAGATTTTAATGGTTCCAAAATTTGTAATGCTAACTCAGGATTGTGTTTGAGTATCTCAATATGTCCACACCAAACTCCTCGTGGTCTTGTCGATTCGCTGCTAAATCTTCTTATGTTTTTATCTTCATGTGAAGTCCAACGTGAAAGGATGCTAATACTGGGTATTAAATTGCTGGCAATCTTATGTCGTACTGCCATCCAACTGATCTCTCTAACTCCAAAATGTGTATCTGCAGAAAAAGGTTTAATCTGTTCCAGCGTCTGTTCAATAGTCAATTGTTCATTTTTGCCAATTGTATAAGTTGCCCAACAGCGAGCCATATCGGCTTGATGATAGGATAATACTTGTAAAAATTGCTGATCACCATTTTTCACTGACTGCTCGAAAAGGACAGTTCCGATAGCTTCATTGATCGTATTGACTGTTTGCTTTTTTAGCTGATCTATGGCTAACAAAATAGGTTTTAGATATGTTGCCCGATTATGCTGTTGTAATATATGTGCTAATAAAGATCTTTGGTCAACTGCTAACCACTCGACGAGATTTTCGGTTTCGATTTCTCCACGATTTAATTGTATTAATATATCTGGTGCAAGATCTTTCGTGGATCGGGCACCTTTTCTTTTTACTTCAATCATAATTGATCTATTAGGTCTTGAATATTTACTCTATGCATATAATTGCTGTCAACAAATTGATAAGTTATGGTGTGGTCCGTATCAATAATATATACTGCGGGTATAGGTAATTCGTTATGATCATTTTTATTATAGTCAGATAGCGAGATTCCTAATTTCTCGTAGGTATCGACGACGTAGTTGGGAAGTTGAAATGAAATACCAAGTTGTTTGGCTAATATATGATTTTGATCTGTCAATACATCAAAATTCAATTTATGGCTAAGTTCTAATTCTTTATTATTATCCTCGGATTGAGGTGTTATTGCAACTAATGTAACTTTTTTTTCCTTTATCTGCTCTAAATGATCTTGCAGTGCTTTGAGTTCAACGCTACAATATGGGCACCAGCTTCCGCGAAAAAAAGTAACGATTACTTTACCTTTTTTTAGTAGTTCATTTAAATGGATCATTTGATTGTTGGTGTTTCGTAAATTGAAATCAGGAAATCTGTAACCTATTTGTATGCTGTTCTGATCAATTTTGCTATTTTTCAAATCTTGAATAGATTGACTAAAAACGTTGATAATTTCAGCAGGTAACTGCGTTGCTAAGTTTTCGTTAATTTCTTCTATTTTCTTTGCTAAATTTGTCATGCGGTATGATTTGTTTTTGCAAATATTTAAAAGTAAATTTAGAATGGCAATACCGCATATTATTATCCCTATGGGATAAAAAAGTCAATTTCATGAAAATGAGGGAACAAGCGATAACAGAAAAAATATGTCCATTGGAATTTGCTGTGAATGCCATAAGTGGAAAATGGAAAATTCCGATTATTTGGCGTATCAATGAAGGGGAGAAGCGTCCAAGTGAAATGTTGAGGGGAATAGTAAGCGTGGATAGACGTGTATTAAACCAACAACTCAAAGAGCTGGAAGAAGATGGAATCTTAAGTAAAAAGAGCTTCCCTGTATTGCCTCCTCGTGTTGAATATACGCTTACACCTCTTGGTGAAAAACTGGTGGAGGTTCTGTGGAAATTAAATGCTTGGGGAGAATTGTTATTGCAAGAAAAAACAAGGATATAATTCTACTGGATAGGAGTGCTGTTGTAAAATATAATGGAATAGAAAATAATGATTGATGTTTATACCGTAAAGTTTAAATCACAAGATTTTAACGAATACTTTCAACTTGTAAGTGATGCCAGCGTTATGGAAATGATCACGGAGCGCGCGATTCCTATGGATGAAGCTCGAATAGATTTTGAGCAACTTATGGAAAATAATAAGCTGAATGATAATTTCGGTCATTTCAAAATCTTAACCGTATCATCAAACGAGTTTGTTGGCTTGGCAAAATTAGTGCTTAATGAAGAAAATAAGGTTGAAGCGGAGCTAGGATATATGATTTTGCCTTTGTATTGGGGGAAAGGAATTGCGAGTCATGTCGCTAGAAAGTTAATCGGACATGCGAAACAGCAGGAGTCGCTTGAAAAAGTAGTGGCTATTATTGATCCCAAGAATATTCCATCTAGAAAAATTTTGATCAATAATGGTTTTGTTTCGAAAGAGTTTAAAGATTTTGATGGATTGCCCGGTGAGATTCTAGCGTTAGAACTTCCATGAAGTTGTACTGAAAATCGCATAAATGTTTGATAAAAGATTGATTTTCTACACTACCCCAAAACTAAATTGCTATTTGGGGATTTTTAGGGTTAAATGCAAGGAAAGATAATCTGATTTGAAAAGATCTTTTCATGTGTATAATTTATCAAAAATTGCAATTTTATACTGCTTTAATAGACAAAATATGCGAACTATTATTTCTTTTCAATAATGTTAACTTGGTTTTCTGGAAATTGGATTTTGATCCAGTTTTCTAGTTTTGAAGTTTCTTCAGGACTTAATGTTTTATCTGCTTCATAGATTAATGAAATCATATTATACACGCTATCGGTATTTATAATTTGATTTTGAATCCCAATACTGTATCTTTTTATTTGTGGAAATAAGACTTTAATATTTTGTTGTAAATTTGGGGTATTGATTTGATATTTATTAAGTTCTGCATTTAACTGTTTTATCCTCAGATCCTTTTCAGAAAGATTCTGTTGCGTTTTATTTATTTCATTTAGAATATCTGTTTTGAGATCGTTATTGTCCTGACGAATGATCAGTTCCGTATTTGTAATTCCAAAATCTTTCATTTCTTTTTTTATTTCTTCGACTTCTTGTTTACTGAATTTTTTAATAAGGAAAGCCAATTCTAATTTTTTGGGATTGGTATTATAATTTGTTCTTTCAAACAATACTGTATATCCTTTATCGGTAAAAACTGTTTGAACAAAATTGTTGATTTTCTGGGAGTATTTTTTTTGCTCTAGCAATGTATAGGCAAAATATATACTCGGAATAATGAGAACGAGGATGATTAGCGAAATGACCCGTGTTATTTTCTTTTCACGGTTTGCGTCTACAAAGTTTACTTTTGGATAGTTGAGGTATTTGACAATGATGAATGTGGAAAGGCAAATGAAGAAGCAGTTGATCATATAAAGATAGAGTGCACCAGCAAAATAGGATAGATTACCGATCGCTAAACCATAACCTGCTGTGCATAAGGGGGGCATTAGTGCTGTTGCAATGGCTACTCCTGGTATAGGATTGCCTTTCTCGACACGGGTTATGGCAATGACTCCAACTAGTCCGCCAAAGAAGGCTATCAATACATCATATATATTGGGCGAGGTTCGTGCTAAGAGTTCGGATTGCGCATCTTTAAATGGGCTTATTGTAAAATATAAAAATGAAACCAGCAGACTGACAAATGTTGCAATCAATAAATTCTTTAATGATTTTTTTAATAGTGGAAAATCGTAAACTCCTAAGGCAAATCCTGCTCCTACAATAGGACTCATCAAAGGAGAAATAAGCATAGCACCGATAATAACTGCAGTAGAATTGACGTTTAGACCTACTGAAGCGATGACAATGGCACAGGCTAAAATCCAAAGATTCGCACCCCGGAAAGAAATGTTGTTCACAACATTTTCTAAAACATTTTCCTTTTTGTCTTCACCGGTATGTAAATTAAAAAATCGGATGAATTTCGAGCTTGCCATAATTTGTTTATTTTATTCAATAACAGTATTTGTTAAGAATCGTTTGATAAAAATATGCACATTGGCAATTTTGTTCAGATCAGTCGGTTTTATGGCATGTCTTGGGTTGACTAACAATTTTGTAAGTTCTTTAATAGAAAGATAAGCTTTCATAAGTTTGATAAAAAATATGTATTATGAAGTTATCAGAAAATATCGTCGATTTTCATCATTATTCGTTAAAGGCACCTCAATTTGAAGACACAGTCAAGTTTTATGAACAATTGGGATTTGTAATTGTGCATTCTTGGTCATTACCAGATTTTATGCTAGAAAAATGTGTCATGATGTATCATGAACAAATTAAGGTGTATGTTGAAATTTGTGATGGTGATGCCGACATGCCTGCACAGGGAAGGAAGAGAAGATTAGGTGAGGAAATTGTTGAAAATTCTATTCTTCACATCTGTTTTGTAGTGAAAGATGCTGCTAAAGCAAGAGAGGAGGCACTAAAAGTTGGGGCTACTGATCTTAGTAATGGGGTGTTTGAAATTCAATTGAAAAATAAATTAAAATCAGTGAATGTTTACAACAGCTTGGTTTATAGTCCAAATGGTGAGGTGATTGAGTTTTTAGAGCAGGTGTCTTTTTAGTTTTCGTCTATAGCGCCTAAGGTGGTCAATACAGCAACAATTTTCTTACCTTTTTCGGTCAATATGTAAAGAGATTGGACTTTATCTTTCTTATTGTATATCATCTGATCTTCTACTAATTCTTTCAATTGCTTGGCTAGTATCCGGTCAGAAATATCTGGAAGTATGGTTTTAAAACTTGCATAAGTTAAATCTTCCTCTAGGAGTGCAAAAAGTAGGGATAATTTCCATCTGCCACTGATTTTGGCAAGTGCTTTATGGGCTTTACAAAATTCCAATAATGATTTTTCATTGATCGAATTTGTTGAATTTTCTTTACGCATATTTATACTTCTTACTATAAAGGTAGCAAGTTTTCGATAAATTATGTTTTTGATATGGGGAGAGCCATTTTGTTGGGGTTTAAAGGTCGTTATGTCTTTTGTAAAATTAAGTAAGTTTGACTATTGATTCTTCTATAAAAATGATTAGATTATCTTGTATACACGTTTAATGTTTTTAATATGAATACACGATCATCTAGTCTTCTTACTGCAGGTCTGATCACACTAAAGGATAATAAATTACTGCTGGCGTATAGCAATAATAAAAAAGCATGGTATCTACCTGGAGGTAAGGTGGATCAGGGAGAGGACTCGCTGCAATCGTTGAAGAGGGAAATAAAAGAGGAATTGATGATTGTGCTAAATACGGAAAGATTAAGCTTTTATTGTCATATCACGGCTCCTGCTTATGGTGAATTACCTGTTGTGATTATGGAGCAAGATTGTTTTATATATGATCTTCAGGAAGAGATTAATCCGAGTAATGAAATCGGTGATGTTCGGTATTTCTCGCGCGCTGAATATTTGAAAGAACAATTTCAAGTCGTTGGTGTGTTGATGGTTTTCGATCAATTGGAGGCAGACCATTTGATAAGTACTTAATACTTTACCTTTATTTTTCTGCTATTTACCGAGTTATAACTATTGTTGATCTAAATGTAATAAAACGGGTTCGTTCCTTGTCTTAATTTTGAATCAGAAAGTTAAAAGCAATATTTATGATGAATTGAATATTTGATTGACTAACTGATAACTCAAGAAAACTAAATCTATAAAATAAAGACATTATGAAAACGTTAGTAAAAACATTCACAGCAGCAGTACTAGTCGCAATCTCTACAATGACTATCGCCGCAGAACATCCTGAAAAAGTAATTAATCTATCTACAGCAGATTTTGCTATCCATCACTATGTAGAGGTGATCACGGAAGGACAATCGCTAGCATTGGAACAATTATTTGCGTCGGATTATAGTCAAAAGGTAAATGGGAAAAGCATCAAAACCAATAGTCGATCTGAAGTGATCGGTTTTTTGAAGAAGCAAAAAGGCCATCAGTTAAACTGTAAAACAACAACTTCAATTTTGGAGAAATCTGCAGATTATATGGTGGCAAAAATCACGATGCAGTTTGAAAATTTCACAAGGACTGAATTGGTTACCTTGGTCCATGAAGGAGGTGCCTGGAAAGTTTCTAAATCAATCAATAGTTATCTCTAGAAATTGTTTAATTAAGTATCATATGTTTATGTGAGTCCTATCGAGAGATAGGACTTTTTTTGAAGAAGAAAAAGGTAATCAACCCAAGCAACGAGCGATTATTGGAAAGCTGATCTAAAATGTTCCTCACAGGAATAACAAAAGCGGTTAGCAGTTCTTATTCGGGTAAGGAAAGGACTATTTTAAGTGTTTGATTAGACTAAGTTTAAGATGAAAATATTTGATTTTCTTAACCATAGGGGCCGAATAAAAAATGTAATACTTAATCAATAAAAAAGAAAGGGAATTGTTATTTGTATAAAGTGACGCTTCCTTTTATGAGTTGGAGATTAAATTGTCCGATACTTGTCTTTTTGAGCATACTACTTAATTGATTTCTTACTTTTTTGAAATCATGGTGCAATGGACATGGATTTTTTTCCGAACAATAATCCAGTCCCATGCCGCAGCCTGTAAAAATCTGTTCGCCATCTATGGCTAATACAATATCGGCAATTGGTTTTTTTAATCCTTCTGGATCAATAAAGAATCCACCATGGGGTCCTTTTGTAGATTGTATTAGACCTACTTTACTGAGGTTTTGAAGAATTTTTCCTAAAAAAGGTTCTGGAGACTTTACTTTTTCAGCAATTTCTTTAATACTCACTTTTCGACCCTCTTGAGAGCTTTGAGCGATATAAAAAACCGCACGCACGGCATATTCACAGGTTTTAGAAAAAATACCCATTTATCGATTCTATTATTTTAATGGTGATCTAGTATGCAAAGATACAGCTCTACTTTTTATTTATGACATCCTGTACGCGTTCTACTTGATCTTGTTTGTGTATGGACAGTCTTATGATGCTATTTTCATTTGCCTTAAGATTGTGCAGTATGGATCCTTCTAAGCCAATTAGATCACCCTTTGTCATCTTGTGCATAATTCCGTCAGTATGGAAGTCGATAGATCCTTCTTGGATGTGTATGACAATAGGGAAGGGGCTTTTATGATCGGCCATAAGTACTCCTTTTGCTAGACATATTCGCAGTTCTTTGGTCGATGATGTTTCTAGTAAAAGCGTTACTGATGGTTTTGCTGCTGCATATGATACTTCTTGATAGAGAGATATCGGATTGTTTTTTTTGTTCATTTCTATGTCCGTTTTTTTAATTAATATAAATATAGTTATAAAAGATGTTTAACTCTTTTATTATTGATTATATTTGATATAAAAATAATCGTTTATTAAGTTGTGTACTTGGAATATGAAAAAGAAAGATATCACTTCACTAGCAGATATTCAATTACTTGTTGATATATTCTATGGGAGGGTTCGTGAGGATACGCTTATTGGGCCAATATTCAATAATCTATTGGAAGGACGCTGGGAGGAGCATTTAAAAAAAATGTATAGCTTTTGGCAAACGATTTTGCTGGAAAAGCATACTTACTTTGGAAGCCCATTTCCTCCGCATGCCACCATGGCGCTTACGAGTGCACATTTTGATTCCTGGCTAAAACTTTGGCATAGTACCGTCTATGAATTTTTTGAAGGAGAGAAAGCTGATGAAGCTATTCATAGGGGAGATAAAATGGCAACTATGTTTTTATATAAAATCAACTATTTCAATAACTTAAAGACTAAACCTCTGACTTAGTATTTTACAGTTCCTTTTTGAAGAATACTTCATCCAAATATGCCCTATATCAGGTATAGATACTTACGGATGTCAAGTCAATACTTGACGAAATATAATTCAATTAAGAGCAGTTTTGGACTGAGCAAATGATAGTTTCATAAAGGTGGTATCTTAATTGTTATTTATAACTCATAGATCTAAATTATCTATAAATTGAACTGATTAGGGTTTTATACTTTGTACATTTATATGTAAATTTCAGTATGATAATGATTTATTTTTTGACTGATTAATATTGATGTATAGGCGTGTATCCTATCAAGTGCTGATGGGATATTAAATCTCGCTTTTAAGATTAAAATGCAAAATGTCTGGTTTAAATACAATTAAATGAATAGTGAAATAGAAAATAAACTTCGAGATAAAAATACGAAGCCGACAAGTATGCGGATTTTGGTGTACGATTTTTTGGCCTCACAACATATTGCTTTATCATTATCTGAGATGGAGTCGCATTTCTACCCAGCAGACCGAATTACCCTATACCGTACACTCAAAACTTTTGAAGAAAAAGGGATTGTCCATAGTATACAAGAAAATAATACGAGTAAATACATCCTCTGTCATGACGACTGTAATGAGGAAACACATCAAGACTGGCATCTTCATTTTTATTGTAAAATCTGTAAGCAGACTACATGTCGGACAGATATTAATTTTTCTGCACCTCATAATGATTCAGTTCGAATTGATGAGGTACGGCTTTTTGCCAAAGGAATCTGTGAAAACTGTATGAATGAAACTATGCAATAGTATTGCATCAAAAGAGCTCATATCTTTGGTATTATAAATAGGTTAAAGAAATTTTACACAATGACTGCACAACATAAACATACATATGATAAAGCTGGAAATCAGCTTTGCTGTACACACACGACAAAGATATATACGCAGGCTGGCGCTTCGGAACTGGTCGACCATCAGGAAACAGGTAAAGAGCATAGTCATGATGGACACGATCATGCTGAACATCATCACGATGATGATGGCCACGATCATTCTCATGTAGAAGGTAGTCGGGTGAAACTGTTTGCTCCTGCGATCGTTTCCTTTTTTCTTTTGATGATCGCTATTGTATGGGATAACTGGATAGCACAAGAATGGTTTGATGGTTGGATAAGAGTTGTATGGTATGTAGTTGCTTATGTTCCTGTGGGTTTTCCTGTTATTAAAGATGCAGTTGTCAGTATACGTAAGGGGGATGTTTTTTCAGAATTTTTGTTAATGGTTATCGCTACCATTGGCGCATTTGCTATCGGTGAATATCCCGAGGGTGTTGCGGTCATGTTATTTTATGCTGTTGGTGAAGTTTTTCAAACTTTGGCTGTATCGCGTGCTAAAGGAAATATCAAGGCGCTTTTGGATCAGCGCCCAGACGAGGTGACTGTTTTGATTGATGATCGGCCCCAAATCATAAAAGCTACGGATGCAGAGATCGGATCCATTATTCAATTAAAACCGGGAGAAAAACTTGGATTGGATGGCGAGTTGTTGTCGGATGTTGCTTCTTTTAATACAGCTGCTTTGACTGGGGAAAGTAAACCTGATCGTAAATCTAAAGGTGAGTCTGTCCTTGCTGGGATGATCAATTTGAATACAGTAAGTCTCATTAAGGTCACGACTGCATATACAGATAGTAAATTGAGTAAGATCTTGGAGCTGGTACAGAATGCAACAGCACAAAAAGCACCGACTGAATTATTCATCCGTAAATTTGCAAAAATATATACGCCAATCGTTGTTTTTCTAGCGATCGGTATTTGTTTACTCCCGGCGCTATTTGTGCAAGATTACGTATTTAGCGATTGGTTGTATCGAGCATTGGTATTCTTAGTTATCTCTTGTCCTTGTGCCTTAGTCATCTCTATTCCTTTGGGTTATTTTGGAGGAATAGGTGCAGCCAGCCGAAATGGTATTTTATTTAAGGGAAGTAATTTCTTAGATGCGTTAGCTCATATTCAGCATGTCGTGATGGATAAAACTGGAACGATGACCGAAGGTGTTTTTCAGGTGCAAGAGGTTAATTTTGATGCCAATTTTGATCAGGCTACCATATTGAAGATGGTAAATGCTTTGGAGAGTAATAGTACTCACCCTGTTGCTACAGCTATCCATCAATATGTAGGTGAGGTAGATCATGGTATTCGCCTAGATCAAGTGGAAGAAATAGGTGGACATGGATTGCAGGCAATAGTGGAAGGAAAGCAATTGTTAGTGGGTAATTTTAAGTTGATGGATAAGTTTAATGTCCGTTATGATGTTGATCCTGCTTCGATCGTATATACTTTGATCGCAGTTGCCTATGATAGTAAGTTTGTCGGTTATATGACTATTGCAGATAGCATTAAAGCTGATGCATTAGAAACGATTGAACAATTGCATAAATTGAATGTAAAAGCAACGATGCTAAGCGGAGATAAAAGTTCGGTGGTTCGCCATGTCGCGGATCAATTGGGTATTGATCATGCGTATGGAGATCTGTTGCCAGAAGATAAAGTCAATAAACTTAAAGAAATTAAGGCACAGAATCAACGCGTTGCATTCGTTGGGGATGGTGTCAATGATGCTCCCGTGGTAGCTCTGAGTGATGTGGGGATCGCAATGGGAGGTCTAGGAAGTGATGCTACCATTGAAACTGCCGATGTGGTGATACAAGATGATAAACCGTCTAAGATACCGATTGCAATTCGTATTGGTAAGCAAACAAAGCGCGTCGTATGGCAAAATATTACCTTAGCTTTTGTGGTGAAGGGAATTGTATTGATCTTAGGAGCAGGGGGGATAGCAACGATGTGGGAAGCTGTTTTTGCTGATGTTGGTGTCTCTTTGATTGCGATACTAAATGCGGTAAGAATCCAGAAAATGAAATTTTAATTTTGTTGGAAAGTGCTCGGTATTTGAAATCATGTGAGCACTTTTTAGGCATTCATATTACTCTGTTTGCATCTTTACAATTTACCTTTTATGCTGTTTATAACTGCTTTATAATAATTGGTTTTGTTTTCATCGTCAACGATCTCTACCTTGACATCATTGGCTCTTAAAAGCTGTATTTTGTCTGATGAAAGTTTTACATATTTATTGGGAATATAATAGTAGAGCTGATTTTTGATAAAGGTATTTTTCTTGTAAAACTTGTTTCTTGAGCGGTAAGTCAGCAGCCACCAAAGATCGATCTCTACAAAATCCAATGAGAGTCCAAAAATATGAACATCTTCTGTGAAGAAGAGGTCAATCCATGATTGTAAAGCCATTTGTTTACCGGTCTGTAATCTTCTGATCAGGGAGGCTTTATACACTTTTGTGCTTGGTGAATAGTTTGGCCCATTGACAACATAGTCACGCATTTTTTGCAATTGTCCGCAGTAATGTTCATAGCCAAGGTTAATCGAAAATGGATTATTGCAATCTCCGTGAATATGCCAGTAGTTTTTGTTTAAAGATCGATATTGTCTAAATACACTGTAGGTCGTTTCATTCACTAAACTTGTTTTTACTTTTGGATGTATGCCTTCTAGACTGAAATCATAATTGGTTGTCATGATATTTTGAATGGGTAATTCTCTAATCAATTCATGGAGTTCATTTTGTTGTATCGAGGAAACAGCATCTGCAATGAAAGTTTTAAGCTCTTTCTCATCCACATGCTTTTGTTTTATTGCATTTAGAAATATCTCTTCGTAGAGCATAGGGAATGGTTTCTGACCATTCTCTAAGGATTGAACATGATATTTTTTCTTAATACTAATTAACAGATCATTCCAACTTGTTCCTTTATTGATATTGTTGATGTCATTTCCAATTAGTAGCGCTGCATGAGTCATAGTTTTGAGTGGTCTTAATAATTGCTTTATTAGTGCCTTTGATTAAATCTAATATCGTTATTTTTTCCCAATCTATCTTTAGTGAAGATGATTTTGTGCTGCTGTAATATGTCATACGTCTGTGAATTCGTAACGTGTTAAATTTTCTGAAACTGTTCCTTTGTTGCCTTTGTTGTTTTTACTATCGATATATCTGTAAACCGAAATAGTAAAATATATTTTCTACAGCTCAAATAAATAAAGTCATGGCGAATTAATACGCTTATAATATGTGGTTTATACTTGTTTTGAGGAATATTTTAAAAAAAAGAAAATCTTCCAATCCGCTCGTAAAAAGTTGTCGTATATAGCTATATAAACTAAAATTATACACTAAAAAACGAATATGTTATGGAAAAGATGTCATCTCAAAAAGAGTGTTTAATCGATGAAAAAGAACACCTCGATAAAAAAGACCTTCATAGAAGGGATTTCTTAAAATTTACTGGTGCTGGACTTGCTGGCGTCGCTTTGTTAGGGCTTTCTAGCTGTAAAAAAGATCGCAACGACGATGATATGAGCGGTAATGGTTTCTATTTTGGTAGCGGCGATATTGCTATTTTAAATTATGCCTACGCACTAGAACAGCTTGAAGCTGCATTTTACATTAAAGTTGTCAACAGTCCTTTTTCCGGTATTACAGATATGGAAAAGAGTTTTTTTACGGACATTCGCGATCATGAAATTGCACATCGTGAGTTTTTCAAAAAAGCATTAGGAGACAAAGCAATATTGGATTTGGAATTTAATCTTTCGGGGATTAACTTTTCTAGTCGTGACAGCGTATTAGCTACAGCCAAAACATTTGAAGACCTAGGGGTATCTGCTTATAATGGTGCAGGATGGTTGATCAAGGATGTGTCTTATTTACTGTTAGCTGGCAAAATAGTTTCCGTGGAAGCTAGACACGCTGCATGGATCAGAGACCTGATTGATAATGGAAGTTTTGCAAATCAAGAGGTCATTGATGCAAATGGTCTTGATGTTGCTAAAAGCCCTAGCATGGTACTTCAAGCGGCTGCGCCTTTTATCAAATCTAAAATTGATGTAAAGGATTTACCTACTTACTAACTTTTTAAAATTTTATTGTTATGAATCTTTTAAATGTATTTGACGAAATAAATAATGTTGATCCTGAATTTACAGATCGCATTAGTCCACGTAGAGAAGTTATTCGAAATATGACTTCATTTGGTAAAAAAATTACATTGGCATCTTTGCCTTTTCTCATAAGTGATTTGTTTAAGAAAGCATATGGAGCTACTGCACCTACGGATGTAAATGGAGTATTGAACTATGCTTTGACCTTGGAATATCTGGAAGCGGAATACTACACGATGGGCGTGGCAGCTTCTAATCTAATTCCTTCGGGTAGACCATTAGGTGCAATCACGACGATTCGCGATCACGAAAATGCGCATGTTAAATTTTTGAAACAGGTATTAGGTGATAAGGCTGTTTCGAAACCTACTTTTGACTTTACAGCAGGGGGAACTTTTGCCAATGTATTTAGTGATTATGATACTTTTTTGGCTTTAGCTCAGGCTTTTGAAGATACTGGTGTACGTGCTTATAAAGGTCAAGCTGGAATATTATTAGGCAATAAGGTTGTACTTACGGCCGCTTTACAAATCCATTCTGTAGAAGCTCGTCACGCATCTCATATCCGTCAGATGCGTAGAGCTAGAGGGGGAGGTGCAGCAAATCAAAAGCCATGGATAACAGGTGCCAATGATAGTGGTATTGGTGCAGTTGTAGATCCAGTCTATATGGGTGAGGATAATAAAGTACAAGCAAATGTTGATATTACAACTCTAAAAGGAGTTTCTGGAAATATATCTCTTGCAGCTGCAACACAATCTTTTGATGAACCGTTAGGTGCTGAGGCTGTACTTAATATTGCAAGTCTGTTTATTAAAAATTAGTGTATAATGCTTTGATAAAGAGCTCTCTGTTTGTTATGAACAGGGGGCTTTTTTTATTCTAATAATTTGATACTTTTCATCACTTAAATTTGCGAGTCTAACGGATGTTCTTAAACTTGATCCTGCCTTATTGTTTGATATGATTATTAATTAGTGCATTCATATCCTGTATTTGTTTTAATAGATACTTTGTAGGTGTCTAAAAATAAAATGTATTTAATTGAATATGTACTATTCGATCAATAAATTTTTGATTTTAAAATTTATACTTTTAATAATTTTTTAACTGAAATAATTAAAACATTTCATGGATGGTCGTTGTTTAACCATAAGAAGATTAATGAATCTGACAATAATAAAATGGGAAGGGATTATTTTCCTGATTCTAAATTTATCAATATTGACAAGGTCAGATAATTGAGTTTTTGATCTTTAGAAACATAAGGAACTAAGGTGTAATTTTGAAATACAGGACTTTGTTTTATATATTTTTATGCGTGTTCCACCTGTTAATAACTTATAAAAGAGGGATAGATATCTTAAGGCATATTTTAGATTGAGTTATTTTTTCTCAAAAGAGCTCAGGGTTTCTATAGTATGGACTTAATTTAATGTAAACTATGCAATTTAAACTATGCAATTTTTACCTGTTAACTACAATTTATTACGACAACTGCAAATTAGAGGTTATAATATATTAGCATCTGCACAAGGTATTGATCATGAAAACCCAAGTTACTATCCTATCCAAGTTAATGATGTTTGGGATTATTTGGTTCGACTAGATTGTACATCTGGAATTGGTGAGCCGGCTTTAATTGTTATTGATGATGCACTTAGGAATGTGGAAGAACAACATTTTGAAGGTGCTGTATTTGTTGATTTTGAGATTGATTGAAGTTTTATTGAAACTATAATTTATTTTGGATGTAATCATTATTGGAATTAACTTAATTATATCTTATTATACTAAATATCTATAAAAATCTATTATTTAAAGAGATATACAGTTTTTTACGGTTGTTTTTGAAAAAGGAATCATTATTAAATTAAAAATATGAGGTGATTAGGATAAGCTCATATTTTTAATTTATGCCTTTAGATCTTATTCTTCGAAGGTTGAATTTTTAGTATAATTCAACTACTACAAAAACATACCTCCAGAAACTTCAATACGTTGCGCATTGATCCATTTAGCATCTTCAGTACACAGGAATGCAACTACACCTCCGATATCATCCGGTAATCCTACTCTTCCAAGTGCTGTTTGTGCTGCAATGGCTATATTAATCTGCTCGTTATCACGCACCATGCCGTTTCCAAAATCAGTTTCAATCGCTCCTGGAGCTATAATATTAGCTCTGATTCCTCTTGATCCAAGCTCTTTAGCTTGATATTTCGTTAGTGTTTCCATAGCTCCTTTCATGGATGCATAAGCGGCATATCCGGGAGTAGAAAAACGAGCCAGCCCTGATGAAATATTCACTATGGCACCTCCATCTTGAAGAACTGGTAAAGCTTTTTGTGTTAAAAAAAATGCTCCTTTGAAATGAATATTTACTAAATTGTCAAACTGTTCTTCTGTTGTATCCGCGAAAGACGCATGTATTCCTATACCCGCATTGTTGATTAAAAAATCAAATTTATCGGTATTAAAAACAGATTTGAGACTTAGTTTTACTTCTGTAAAGAATGAATCAAAGGTCTTGCTGTCTGCAACATTGAGCTGTAAGGCTATTGCATTTACGCCAAGTTTTATAATTTCTTCAACGGTGTTTTCAGCTTCTTTTTGTTGCGATTGATATGTTAATATGATATCGATTCCTTTTGATGCGATTTTGAGAGCTGTATTTTTTCCTAGTCCGCGGCTACCACCAGTTACTAGTGCAATTTTATTTTTTGTTTCCATTTGCTTTTAAATTGAAAACAAAGTTAGATGACAAATGTTGATAAAAATGGTGACAGTTTAAGTATTATATAGCTATTTTATCTTCTTTGGATGATAACGATTGGAAATAATCTGTACGATATTGCTTTGGAGTTTTTCCCGAAAAGCGCTTAAAGAATTTGGTGAAGTTGGATGGATCATAGGTTAATGTCCGCGCAACTTCGGAAATTGGCATTTTATCAATTTGTAATAGTGATTTTGATATTTCCATTAATCTGTTTTCCATAAAATAACATGGTGAGTGTCCTGTTGCGGCTTTGATCGTATTGCTGAGGTGAATGGGATGTATATATAGCAATGCTGCAAAATCTCGAATCTCAAACATTTGGTCCTTATCTCCAGATAATATATCTTTAAGGTGATTATCTACCTCTCGTAAAAAATCAGCAGTTATTTCATGTTGACGGGTTAAAAACTTTTCTGGAATTTTCATGTCTTCGAAAGTGCAATTTTAGTAAAAAGTATTCCGTATTTGCTGTTTTAAAATAATACGTGTATTTTTTATCTCGTTTGTAAATTTTGCTTATCTAAAAATAAGAAAAAAAAATTATTTTTTCTTTCTTGTATACCGGTATTTACGTTGAGTTTTCTTTAGATAGCTCCAAATGACCATCGGGTATCCTGCAAATTCGTAGAGTTATCGTTTTGAAGCTTACGATCATTCTTAATGAGTTGTGAAAAATGAAAATGACAAGCGAAAATGATGTACGGGTAAATGGAAAATTTAAGAATAGAATGGAAGCTAAAGATGGTAGTTTTGGCTTTGATTTTGAAGGTGTTTATGATAAGGTCGAATTGTTTAAGGAGTTGGCTTACAGTATGACTGACGGAAGAAAGGTGAGTACCGTATTTACGGAAAAGGATGATAAAACAACTCTTTCGACAGTTTTTGATGCGGAGAGCGAAAATGAGGTTGAAGTTCAAAAACAAGGATGGCAGGTCATCTTAAACAGTTTTGTGAAATATGTTGAATCAAAAAATTATTAAATCCTAAAATTTGGTGTCATGAAAAAGAATACAGTTTCCTTACATCGCATTATTCAGGCGGGGCCTGAAAAAGTGTTTCGTGCTTTTGCTGATCCAATAGCACATTCCACCTGGTTACCTCCTTATGGTTTTATATGTACGGTGCAACAAATGGACTTTAAAGTAGGCGGTAACTTTAAAATGACCTTTATTAATTTCAGTACTGGAAATGGTCATTCATTTGGTGGAAAATATTTAGAGATTGTACCGAACGAATCAATTAAATATAGTGATCGTTTTGATGATCCTAATCTTCCGGGAGAAATGATAACCACAGTTTCATTGAATAAGGTGTCCTGCGGTACTGAACTTAAAATTGTGCAAGAAAATATTCCAGATATAATACCTGTTGAAATGTGCTATTTAGGTTGGCAGGAATCATTAGATAAAATGAAGAGATTGGTTGAAACTGAAATACCTGATGCTTAATGGAAATACAATGTTATTTAAAAATACCAACAAAGTGGTAAGTGGAATCTTCCTCACATTTTCTGGAAATTGTAAAGAAGCGCTAACATTTTACCATAGCTGTTTTGGTGGTACATTACATTTTGATACATTCACGAATCAATTACAGGATTTTCCAAAAAATCCTGTAATTTTTGGATCACTCATCTCTAAGGATATTGTTATTCACGGTTCGGATTTAGTTGCTGATGAGGGCCGAATCATTGGGAACTATCTATCTGTCTTTTTAATGTGTGAAAATGTTGTTTATAGAAATTTGTTAGTGGAGAAACTCGCAAGCAGTCATTATCATTTCCCTAAAAGGCATCATGATTTACAAAAACTAATTGAAATAAGCGATGCTTATGATGTGAAGTGGTTGTTAGCTATTTCCTCTGTCATGTAACCGTAAGAAATGAACTTATATTCTATGAAATTATTGCAACTTCATTGCAATAAAGATGGTAATCATTATCTTTATTAAAATTAGATCCTGCACTTGTTACTGGATCAATAAAACTATGATATATGATGAAAGAGGTTGAAATTTATGATGTTATTATTATTGGAGGCAGTTATGCAGGACTTTCAGCAGCACTGGCCTTAGGGCGTTCTTTGAGAAATGTGCTCATCATCGATAGTGGAATACCCTGTAATCGACAGACACCTTATTCCCATAATTTTTTGACACAAGATGGAAAAACTCCTTTGGAGATTGCAACGATAGGAAAGGAACAAGTTGCTCAATATGAAACCGTACAATTTCATGAAGATCAGGTAATAAAAGTAAAACTTTTGCCAGAAGGATTTGAAGTTATAACAGCAGGTGGAAATAATTTTAAAGCTAGGAAATTGATTTTTGCTACGGGAGTTGCGGATATTTTGCCAGATATAAAAGGATTTGCTGCTTGCTGGGGTATTTCTGTTATCCACTGCCCATATTGTCATGGTTATGAGTTTCGTCATAAAAAAACAGGAATTATTGCACGTGGAGATCGTGCACTTCATCTTGCTTCACTAGTTAATAATTTGACTGATCAGTTGAGTATTTTGACAGTGGGGGAGGCTGATTTCAAAGGGGAGCAATTGGATAAATTAGGCCGCAATCATATTGACGTCATAGAGACGGAAATAGCTGAAATTATACATCATGCGGGGCAGGTCAAAGAAGTGATATTTAAAGATGGTACATCGCAACGTTTTGACGCAATTTATGCTGCGGTTCCATTTGTTCAACACGCTCTTATTCCTAATAAGTTAGGATGTGAGTTGACTGAACAAGGGCATATCAAAGTTGATAATTTTCAGAAAACTACCATTCCTGGTATCTATGCTTGTGGTGATAATAGTACGATGATGCGTTCTGTAGCCAGTGCAGTGAGTACAGGAAATATTGCTGGAGCGATCGCTAATATGGAATTGACATTAGAACGTTTTTAAATTGTTTGCTTTTATTCTGGAAATAGAATTATAATGACTTGCAACAAGGATAGGTAATGGACTATTATGGACTTCTATCTGTCATATAAATCAAAATAAAATCTGTAAAATGGCGATCAAGTAATATAAAACGCCATTTTACAGCTATGTTATAGCTCTTATTTTAATTTTATGTATTGATTTGAGATACCATCGTATAATAGCGTTAAGGTGTCTTTCTTAATGGTATAGTTACACTCAGATTTTTCCTGACTTTCTTTTTCTACAGTTAGGATTTTGTCTTTTTCAATTTTGTAACTTGATATTATGGTATGCTGCATCTTTCCTTCTCCTAGATGTTGGAGAAACTGTCCATCTTTAGTAAACTCTAAGATGATTTTTTCTACTAGTTTTCCTGTTTTTGCATCTTTAAGAGAACCATCCCATTTTCCAATGATCTTTGGATTTTCTTGGGCATTACAACTTAAGAACATACAGCATAAGATAACAAATACTTGCTTTATTTGATTTTTCATAGGAATTGGGATTAAGCTTTATAGTTCGTTAAAAGATTATTGATATGAATCCGATTAAATTTCTTTCTGTTTTTTCCATTTACGTATTCTTCCAGTTGCGTTTGCATAAGGTGATGAGGTATTAAATTGTATCATTCTTCCTAAGGTCCAATTTTCATACCAATTGATTTCATAGAGTTCTTGATTAGATTTTGTCGCTATGAGCGATAAAATCTGGTCAACATGGATGTCCAGATTTTGCTTCAAGGTTGTAAAATCGTCCGCTTGATAATCTTCGTAGAATTTTTGAGCTAGCCTGCCCAGCTCATTCCATTTATAGCCTGTTTCAGGAAAATCGACAGACTCATTGTTGTCTTTCTTTTGGTTCCATTTTAAAACTAATGCTCCCCAACCGATTAGGTAAGCTAAAAGATTATTGATACTCATCTTTGTTCCTTTTGCGTGCCCTTCTAATTCCTGTATCCTTGTCAGCTCTTGTGGAATGCTGCTCAGTTCTTTTTTTAGTTTATTATAATTGATCTCGATAGCTTGCCGTAATTCTTCTTTATTGGTTGGAATTGCCATTTTAATTGATTGATGTTAAGAACTGCTATTGATATTAGAGTTTCTGTTTTATTTGTGGTGAGAAGCATCTCCTCCTAATATAGGAATTGGGTTCACATATTGTACAGAATTTTATTCAATTGAGTTATTTTGCTATTCAAAAATAGTCCTTTAATTTCTATATTAATAATTTTATTACTTTTTGTGAGAAAAAAAATTGTTGGTGTGATGCTTTATTTTTATCTTCAAGATTAATGTTGTATCCCATCATATTTTTTTAGATGATGATGGAAAAGTAACAAATTAACTATTAAACCGATTTTTATATGGAACCAGATTTTACAGAAAGCTATACCAAAGAAATGCGAACAATAGATCTATATCGCGCTAATGTAGTGGCGTTGTATTTATTTGCAATAGTCATCTTAGCATATGGTATTCCATTTTATTTCCTCTGGTCTACACAAGATTTTATCAGCATAATGAAAGATTCTTTTGGAGGTAACTTTATTTCTGCACCTCTTCTTATCTTTTTGATTATGATTGTTGGAATTGTTCTGCATGAACTGATCCACGGTATAACTTTTTCCATATATGCTAAACATGGATTTAAATCCATTAAGTTTGGTTTTTTAGTTAAAATGTTAACTCCATATTGTCATTGTAAAGAACCCTTAAAATTAAACCATTATATCGTAGGGGCTTTAATGCCAGGTATAATCCTAGGCATTATTCCAGCTTTGATTTCATTGATAACTGGAAATATATTCCTTTTGTTATTTGCCATATTTTTTACTGGGGCAGCTGCAGAAGATTTTTTAATTGTCAAACTTATTTGGAAGGAGGATCGATCATCGATGGTTTTAGACCACCCTTCAGAGGCAGGATGTTATATTCTTAAAAAGATATAGCATTTGTCTTTTTTTTTGACTTCTCCTTGATCGGTAGGTATGTATCATCCTTACATTAAATTTCCTTAAGTTTATGGATATAACAAACCATTCGATTATTGTAATTGTTATTGAAAACAAAACTTATGGCTAGGTTATCCATTATTATAATTTTTAGTATGTTTCTTATTCATACCTCTTGTCAGTCACCTCAATCAAGGGAAACTCTACATACAAATCAAAATCCAGAGGAAACGATGACACAAGAGCTATCTCATATTTCATTTTCTGATGGGAGCTTCTTGAAAAATATGAATAAAATATCTGGAGTAACAGATACTATTTTGATCTTCGTAAATAAGCCTGATTCGGCAGTTATCACACTTCTAAGTGCAGCAGATACCGCAAATATTCGAATAGCCCAACTTTTCTTGCCAGATGGTACCGTTGATGGTCCATTTGGTAAAGACTTAAAATATCGGTTTAAAGACACAGGAGATTATTACATCACGGTCAATGAGAACCTCATGGTGGGTAATCATTATACAGGTCCTTACCAAGTGAAGATGGTCATTACAAATCATGGTCATTAGTGGACATTTATAATCAAATGGATATAAATTGTTCTAGATTTATTTGTCTATTATCATCATATCCATTTATTTAATTTTTTCCTTTTTAAAGGCAGATGGAGTAATTCCGTAATATTTTTTGAATGCGGATGTGAAATAAGCGGCTGATGAAAATCCGACCTTTTCTGCTATTTCATTAATATTAAGTCCTTCCATAATGAGGTGTTGAGCCTTTTTCATTCTTCTTTGCAGCAAATGTTCATTAACACTGCATTGTAGTAAAGCTTTTACTTTTCTATACAATTGTACACGTGACATGTGGAGCTCTGAGCTAATATCTTCTACGCTTAGTTTTGGATCGGATAATCTAGACTCTACGACTGCAGAGAAGTTGTTTAGAAATCGCTTGTCCTGTTCCGAATACTCACGTTCGCTCAGATCATCAGATGGATCTATCTCACTCATATACCGTTCTTTTAAGCCTTTGCGTAGATATAATAAATTTTCTATTACAGCTTTTAAGTGATCTGTATTGAAAGGTTTAGTTAGGTATGCATCTGCCATAGCTCTCATACCTGCGATCTTGCCTTCATCTGAATCTATTGCTGTGAGCAAGATAATGGGGATGTGTGAAGTCTGTGCATCGAATTTTAGATATTTTAGTACTTCTATACCACTTTTGTCTGGCAACATAACATCACAAACGATTACATCTGGATATTTAGTCGTAGCTAACTGTACTGCACGATCATAATTTTCTGCTGTATAAATATTATACTCCTGTCTCAACAGATCCTTTAAAAACATCCGGATATCTGCATGATCATCGATAAGCAGTATGCTTGGAAATCTGCTGGAGGTAAAGCTGACCTCTTCGTCGAGCTGCTTCGAGTTGTAGGTCGATAATGCTTGTTTGGTGATTGATGATGTTGATGGAACGTTCTCCCTGCGTTCATGGTCTTTGAGGTGTAGATGACCTATAGGTAGCCGTATGGTGAAACAGGAACCCTCATTTAGTTTACTACTGACAGTAACTTGTCCGTGATGAAGATTGATAATTTCCTGTACATATGAAAGTCCTATACCAGAACCATCAGGATTATAACCGCCTTGATAGAAAGGGTCAAATACATGATCAATATGTTCTGGGCTGATGCCTCTGCCATTATCGATGACGCGGAGGTAAACATAATCGCCAAAAGTATTGCGCTCCAAAATGATTTCGATCTTACCGTTCTTCTCGGTAAATTTGATAGCATTAGAGATTAGATTGGACATGACTTGTTCAAGCAGGTATTCGTCAAACCAGAGCTCTTTGATTTGTGCCCTATTGCTATAGGAAAGTGATATTCTATTTAGCGTTGATAAAGGTTTAAATGTTGCGATCACCTGATGTATAAAATGATCTATTGGTACAGGTGCTGCCTGTAATTTGATCTTGGATTTTGATATCTTATGCATATCAATAAGTTCATTTACAAGCTGGAATAATTTATGCGCGCTGCGTCTAATACGTTGTAATTGTTCCTTAGCACTCACTGAAATTCCCTTTTCTTTCAATAATTCTTCTACAGGAGCTAATATCAGGGTAAGTGGAGTTTTAAATTCGTGTGATACATTAGTGAAAAAATTACTGCGTGCTTCAGAAGCTTCTTTGACTTGTTCGCTCATCTCGATGAGTTGCTGTTGCTGCTGTAAGATTTCTTTATTTTGGCTCTCTAAATCTTTATTTTTACTCCAGTTACTTTTGATCACAATGATGGACACGCCGCCAAATACCACAGCCATAACTAAACTTATGATCAGTACGTTAAGAATGGTTTTCTGATCGTTGTAGATTTTGCTCTGCTCCGTGATCAGCATCTGTTGCCTATCGATATCGCTTTGTTGCACTTCGATTTTTTCAGATTGGAGTGCCATCAAATTAGCATTGCTACTATCGATGACTAATGTGCCTAACAGATTGTCCCTTTGATAAAATTCCTTTTTTAGTATAGCTATTGCTGTTCTTATAGCTTCGGCTCCTCCGGTTGGATAAAGTAGGGAAGCTTGCAGATAGCCTTTATTGATCTGTTCTAGTCCATTGCCGGAACCTGGTAACGCATCAACACCGATGATAATTTGATTAGCTTTGGTGTCAAATCGCTGCAGAATTTCTCGTACTCCTAATGCCATCTGATCATTGAAAGCAAAAATGAGGTCGCTACTTGCTAATTCTTCCAAATGATCTTGGGCTAGCGTACGAGCCTTTGCTCGTTCCCAATCTCCTTCTAGAACATGGGTGATTTTTATGGCTGGGTGATCCCTTAGGGATTCGCGAAGACCTTTTCCTCGTTCAATGGAGGCTGAGGTTCCTTTCAGCCCTGTGATGATCGAAATATTGCCTTTTCCTTTGAGTGTGTTTGCAATGTATTTGCCTGCCAAATTACCAATAGCCACATTATCGGCACCTACGTAAGCATTATATAGATTAGATGAGGTCTTACGATCAGTTACAATAACCGGAATATTCTGTTGATAGATGGAGTTGACTATCGGTGTAAGTGGATCTGCTTCGTTGGGAGATACGATCAGTAAGTCAATATCTTGTTTTAAAAAAGTTTCTATCTGTTGGATCTGCTGTTTGCTATTACCTTTTGCATCTGCATAGAGAAATGCTATTTCAGGATGGAAACTCAGTTCACGTTTCATCTCTTGCAGCATGGTTTGTCTCCATGCATCAGTCCCTATACACTGAGAAAAAGCGATGGTATATTTTTCTTGAGGTTGATGTTGCTGACAAGAAATAAAAAGCAACATGGACAAGAGGAATACATATATAAGACTTCTAGGCATACTTGATTATATAAACGAAAGGCAATATACATTTTTTTATTTTTTGAAGCTTCTCTATTCAAACTTAGTGTAAAAAGTACATTAGTATTATTGGGGTATAAAATGAATCAGGATTATAATTTTTTGTTCAATTTTCACTAATCAATACATGGGGGTAAATATTTAATCAACTGAAAGTCATTGTGTTTGTGTGTATTTTGTTTCATGTATCAAATTTTATTCAATTTGTCTGCTATTTGTATCTCTAAAGTAGACTTGGGCACATAGATTTGCTTCTAATCAATTATAAAAGTGATATGAACAAAAACATGGTGTTGGCCTGGTCATTTGTCGTGGCCCTGGGAGGATTTTTATTTGGATTTGATACAGCGGTAATTTCTGGAGCGGAGAAAGCAGTTCAGGTATTTTGGAATTTGACTGAGTTTGAGCATGGATTGACGATGGCTATCGCTTTGATAGGAACTGTTGTTGGTGCTGCTCTTGGTGCATTACCTTCTGATCGATTTGGTCGAAAAAATACGCTTTTCGCAGTTGCTTTACTCTACTTTTTCTCTGCTATAGGTACTGCATTAGCCTATGACTGGTCGCTCTTTTTGATATTTCGATTTTTAGGAGGTATAGGTGTTGGCGTTTCCTCGGTCACCGCACCGATCTATATTACAGAAATCTCACCTGCCAAGTCTAGAGGTAAGCTTGTTGGTCTTTTTCAATTTAATGTCGTATTGGGTATACTCATTGCATATTTGTCCAATTATTTGATCGGACAATGGGGGGAGGAGTCATGGCGATGGATGCTAGGTGTCCAAGCATTTCCAGCTGCATTATTCTTTATACTTATATTTTTCATTCCTGAAAGTCCAAGATGGCTTTTATTGCATCGTAATAGACGTGAAGAAGCTGAGGAAACCATGAAGAAGATCAATGCGGACAATTATAAAGATGAAGTACAGTTGATTATCGATAGTCGACAAAACAGTCAACGTGCAGGTGAACAGTCGAGTGCTCTTTTTTCTAAACAATATCGCACTCCATTGATCTTAGCCATATTATTTGCTGTTTTTAATCAAGTTTCTGGTATTAATGCAATCATCTATTATGCACCTCGGGTATTTGAAATGGCAGGATTAGGTGCTCAAAGTTCTTTGTTATCGAGTGTGGGTATCGGGCTTGTAAATTTTATATTCACGCTACTGGCTATCAATTTCATTGATAAAGTAGGTCGACGAAAACTCATGTTAGTGGGGTCAATTGGACTTATCCTTTCGCTATCATTGGTTTCATTTGCCTTCTTTTCTGGGCATACAGAAGGGTTGTCTATTACTTTTTATTTGATGCTTTATATTGCTTTTTTTGCATTCTCTCAAGGAGCTGTAATCTGGGTGTTTATTTCCGAAATTTTTCCAAATGATGTTCGTGCTAAAGGGCAAACAATCGGGAGTCTGACACATTGGGTGATGGCTGCGCTTATTACATTTTGTTTTCCCGCGCTAACTGAATTTTTAGGGGGCGGATACACCTTCTTGATTTTTGCAGGCTTCATGGTATTGCAATTGATTTTTGTGATCCGTATGATGCCTGAGACTAAAGGAACTTCATTAGAAAATATGGATCAAACGATTAATTTACATTAAGGATGAGGAGAGAAAAATTAACCATTCGTGGACTTTGCTTTGGTGAAGTGCTGTGGGACAACTTACCCACAGGTAAAAAACTTGGTGGAGCTCCTTTAAATGTTGCTTATCACCTCAATAAGCTTGGCTTAGAAACTCAGATCATCAGCCGGGTGGGAAAAGATAATGGTGGAGGTGAATTGATTACAGGGTGTGAAGAACGTGGTATTCCTACTAAACTTTTGCAGGTCGATGAGGAGCATGCCACTTCAACTGTAGAAGTACATGTGGATGAACAATTGGAAGTTACTTATGAGATTGTTTTTCCTGTAGCATGGGATTATATCCAGTTAACTGAAGATGATATCATTGCTGTTCAGCATGCTGATTTTTTAGTCTATGGTAGCCTTTCTTCACGTCATGAGGTTTCATATCGTACGCTAAGGGAACTATTAAAGTTGGCGAAGTACAAAGTGTTAGATGTTAATTTGCGAGCACCTTTCTATTCACAATCGCGCTTGTTGGATTTGCTGAGTTATGCTGATCTCGTGAAGATGAATAAAGAGGAACTCGGGATCATTGCGCAGTGGTTAGATCTACCTAAGGAAGACAATGATGGACAGTTGGTGGAGCAGATTATGCAACGATATGCTATTGATGAGGTCATTGTAACCTATGGTGCTGCTGGAGCAATTTATCACGCTAAACGAACGGGCGTCAGTTATCATTTTGCGGCATATCAGGTTGATGTGAAGGATACCATTGGGAGTGGAGATTCTTTTTTGGCTGCTTTTTTATCGAAACGTATGCGCAATCAAGTTGATATCAGTATTGAAGAAACCATGGGGTTTGCGGCTACGCTAAGTGCTTTTGTTACGCAAAGTACTGGAGCATGTCCAAGCTATGATGCGAGTACGATCAACAGATTTGAATGGATTCATTATTTGGGAAGAGGGGAGGCTAATTCAAGTTAAGAAAAAGATTGACCTAACCTATATCTTGATAAACGCTAATTATAAACAACTAAAATTTACTAAATTATGAGAAGAATAGTTTTTACACTATTGTTCCTGGGATGCCTGTTGTCAACGGTGTATGCCCAAGACATTCCGTTGTCTGGAAAAATTACCGATAACAAGGGACTTCCACTATCCGATGTGACAGTTACCGTAATGGGAACACAGCATGTGACTGCTAGCGATGAAAATGGAAATTATAAAATAAATGCCACCAAAGGTACTCAGATCCGCTATACTCGTGTCGGCAAGAAAATAGTATATGTAACTGTGGGCGAGCAACGAGTCGTAAATGTGGTGATGGACGAAGGAGAAAACTTGGATGAAGTTGTCGTTACGGGATATCAAACGCAGCGTAAAGCAGATCTGACGGGGGCAGTCGCAGTAGTGAAAATGGATGAAATAAATGCACCCCTAACAGGCAATGTCATGAAAAGCCTTCAAGGTCGAGTACCTGGTGCATTTATTACGACTAGTGGTTCACCTGACGGTTCTGCCAATGTGCTCATTCGTGGAATTGGAACTTTGGGCAACAACAGCCCTTTATATATTATTGATGGTATGCCAAGTACTAAATCCATGAATGAAATATCTGGACTTGATATTGAATCGATTCAGATTCTTAAAGATGCATCTTCATCAAGCATCTATGGCTCTCGCGCAGCTAATGGGGTGATCATTATTACGACAAAAAAAGGGGGTAAAGGTGCTACACGTGTAGATGCACGTGTATCTACTGGTATCAAAAATTATGCAAAATCATTGGACTGGCTGGATACCCAGCAACGGGGGCGTGTACAATGGCAAGCTGCACGTCATGATGGTACAGATCCAAACTTTGGAGTTTATACGTTTAAAGATGTGCAAAATAGTGATGGCAGCTGGCAACTGAATGAAATTATAGTACCCGAATATATTGATGATGCTAAGACAATGCGTGCTGCCAATACCGATTGGGTACAGGAAGTGGGACAGACGGCTTTGGTACAGAATTACAATGTAAGCTTAATGACGGGTAACGATAAGAGTAGAGCACTCTTTTCTGTGGATTATTTCGATAATCAAGGAACGGTTAAAGGAACGTATTTTGAGCGTCTGTCCGGTCGGTTAAATACAGATTTTAATTTACTGGAGGGTCGTGTGAAAATAGGTGAAAACTTATCGATCACCAAAATAAAACAAGATGTACTAGGCAATGTGTTAGATCGCACGCGTAATATACAACCGATCGTTCCAGTACATACTGTAGATGGTATGGGTTGGGGTGGTCCTGTAGCAGGGATGAGCGATCGCCAAAATCCGGTTAGACTGATCGCCGATAATGAGCAGAATAGACGAAATATGCTGCGTTTATTTGGCGATATGTATATCGAAGTGAAATTGTTAGAAAATCTAAAATTTAGATCCATGCTTGGGATGGACTATTCTTTTCTCTGGGACCGCAATATGCAGAAAACCTATGTTTCTGGATTTATGTCCGAAAATACAGCAAGTTTAAACAATGTTAATAATAGATGGGGTAACTATGTGTGGAATAATACGCTGACCTATAAATGGATCCTGAATGAAAAGCATCATTTTGATTTTTTGGCTGGTCAGGAGCTCATAGATTATTATGCTGAGAATCTGCAGGCAGGACGTCGTAAATTTGCTTCTGAAGATCCCGATTATATGTATCTGGATGCTGGAGAGGGTATTCAAACAAATAGTGGGAGTGGTACTGCCTACCGACTGCTTTCGTATTTTGGAAAAGTAAACTACAATTTAGCGAATAAATATTTGCTATCTGCAACAGCAAGATACGACGGTTCGTCCCGATTTGGAGCTAACAATCAATTTGGTTGGTTCCCTGCTTTATCTGCAGGTTGGCGTTTAAGTCAAGAAGATTTCCTGAAATCTGTCGATGTCATATCAGATCTGAAGATACGCTATGGTTGGGGAAAAGTAGGTAATCAAGAGATTGGTGATTTCGCTTCTTATGGGATGTATCAAGCGAGTTATGCGACTAATCCAACATGGGATCCTGACAATGGAACCGCATACGATATCAATGGTGCTGGTACAGGTACACTACCTTCTGGATATAGACGTGTGCAGCAACCTAACCCTAATCTACGCTGGGAATCGGCTACTCAGCATAATATTGGTGTGGATTTTGGATTTTTTAATCAAAAACTAACAGGTTCATTCGATTATTTTAAAAAGAACACCTCGGATATCCTGATATCGCCACCTTTTATTGCCACTTTGGGTGAAGGGGGCAATCGTTGGGTAAATGGAGCAAGTATGTCAAATAGGGGATATGAATTTTTGTTATCCTATTCATCATCTCATAACAATTGGAAGTATTCCGTAACGGGAAACATGGCTGGATACCGCAATAAAATAGTCAAACTACCAGAGGATGTTATTAATTCTTATCCTGGAAATGGGGTAGATCAAACCATTTTAGGAAGGCCACTTAATTCCATGTTTGGATATGTAGCGGATGGTCTTTTTAGAACCATGGAAGAGGTAAATGCGCATGCAGAACAGGTCGGCAAAGGGTTAGGACGAATCAGATATCAAGATATCAATCAAGATGGTCGAATCGGTGATGAAGACCGAACTTGGCTAGGTATTGCCGATCCAGATTTTATTTATGGAGTAAATTTCTCGGTAGGCTATAAGCAATGGGACTTGAGTATGTTCTGGAATGGGGTTTATGGTGGTTTGGTTAACAATTCTGCTAAAGGTTATACGGATTTTATCAGCTTTTTTGGTGGTGAAAATTATGGTACACGCGTACTGGATGCATGGTCGCCTCAAAACTCGCAATCAGATATTCCAGCTTTATCATTTAACGATCTCAATAATGAAAAAAGATTCTCTAGTTACTTTGTAGAAAGCGCCTCTTATTTTAAGTTGAGAACACTGGAATTGGGATATAGTTTGTCCTCATCTGTATTGAAAAGAATTAAAAGTCAGGGAGTAAGATTCTATGTATTAGGCGAAAACCTGTTGGTATTTAAAAAGAGCTGGGGAAATTATAAATATACAGGTGTAGATCCAGAAACCCCAAATTCGGGGTATCCAATTCCGTTTTCAATTACCGCAGGTATAAATGTTTCATTTTAATCGTAACCTTGTCATGAAAAAATCAATATATATATGTTACACTGTGTTATCGCTAATATTAGTGAGCAGCTGCAGTGATTATCTGGATATCAATCCCAAAGGTCAATTGGGCGAAAATCAGTTGAATAATGTGGAGGCAGCAGAAAATCTGGTCATTGCTGCATATTCTTCATTGGGTAATGAAAACTATAATAATAAAACAAATAGCCTATGGCCATATGGCGATTTGAGGAGTGGAGATGCTTACAAGGGAGGTGCTGGTACGGGTGATATGGAAGAATGGAACCTCTACGAGACCTTTGTCTCTATGCGGGTAGATGTTGGCGGATTGGATCAAAAGTGGTACCGACAATATGTTGCCATATCACGTGCAAACAATGCGTTACGAGTTATAAATGGTCTGAATGCAACTGACTATCCTAAGAAAGACATCCGCACCGCTGAAATGCGGTTTTTGAGGGCTCATTATATGTTTGAGCTCAAATTACTTTTCAAGTATATCCCTTTTGTAGATGAAAACTTAGCACCAGAGGATTATGTTACCCTATCCAATCGGGAGTATTCTGATACTGAACAATGGAATAAGATTATTGATGAATTTAGATTTGCAGCCACTACATTGCCCGAACAACAGGAGGGGCAGAAAGGGAGAGCTAATCAATTTATGGCTAAAGCATATCTAGCGAAGGCTTTACTATATGCGGCATATGAGCAAAATGAGCAACATCAGGTGACAGGTATTAATAGCCAAAAATTGGAAGAAGTGGTGAAGCTTGTCACGGAACTCGAGGGACGCTATGACTTGTCACAGGATTTTGCTTTTAACTTTCTGTGTGAATATGAAAATGGTCCTGAGTCTATTTTTGCAGTGCAGAATTCGCTGAATGATGGAACAGAATTTGGTCGTTTAGATTGGAGTGCTATGCTCAACTATCCCATGAACAATGAGTATGGTTGCTGCGGTTTCCATCAACCAAGTCAAAATCTAGTCAATGCATTCAAAACCGATAATGAGGGTTTACCACAGTTTACAGGATTTAACAATCTAGATCTAACAACTGCTGCACAGGTGAAAACACAAAATGTGGATCCTAGATTATTGCATACGGTAGCTATCGTAGGTCTCCCATATAAATATAAAACTGATTTTATCTTTCAGAATAGTTGGGTTCGCCAGATCGAAACTTATGGCAACTATATGTCATTGAAAGAAGTGGTGTTATATGATAACCCTTGTTTTAAAAAGGTAAATCCATTTATGAGCAGTAGTAAAAATAGGGATATTATCAGATTTGATGATGTCTTGCTCTGGAAAGCTGAGTCTTTGATCGAATTGGGTAGACATACGCAGGCATTACCCATTATAAATAAAATCAGGAAACGGGCAGCTGAGAGTACGTTTAGATTGGTGGATCGTGAAGGTGCGCCTACAGGTCAATTTAAAGTTGCCGCATATGTAGATGGGGTAAACTGTACTTGGAATCAAAATTATGCACGTGAGGCATTGCGTTGGGAGAGAAGATTGGAATTTGCTATGGAAGGGTTTCGGTTCTTTGATCTGGTACGTTGGGGAATTGCGGATACATATATCAATGCTTACTTGCAGAAAGAAAAAACACGACGAAATTATTTGGCAGCTTCGGTATTTAAGAAAAGTAGAGATGAATATTTTCCGATACCATTGTCGCAAATCAATTTCAGTAAAAAACTATATGTCCAAAATTTTGGTTGGTATTAATAATATTAAATTGAACTACGGGAAAAAGGTGGAAAAGCAATGATAGATAATCTGGAATTTTATAAACTTAAAAGCATATAGTAATGAGGAAATTATTAGGTATTTTATTGGTTTTGACAGTATTTAATAGCTGTCATACGTCGTCGAAAACAAAGTCTGTAAAGAATGAAAAATATAGACCTACCTATCATTTTACTCCCAAAGCGGGATGGATGAATGATCCGAATGGAATGATATTTTTAGATGGAACTTACCATCTGTTTTTTCAACATAATCCAGATTCGACTGTATGGGGACCGATGCATTGGGGACATGCTACGAGTACGGATTTAATTCATTGGGAAGAACAACCTATTGCTTTATTTCCAGATAGCCTCGGGACTATCTTTTCGGGTAGTGCTGTAATTGACAAAGACAATACTGCTGGATTTGGTAAAGATGCCTTAGTGGCAATCTTTACACATCATAATCATAAAATTGAAAACCAGAAAACAGGGTTGCATCAATATCAAAGTATCGCTTACAGCTTGGATAAAGGAAAGTCATGGACGAAATATGAAGGTAATCCAGTGTTGCCAAATCCAGGAATTTGGGATTTTCGTGATCCAAAAGTGATGTGGCACGCCGAAAGTAAGCAATGGGTGATGACATTAGCTACCAAACAGTCGATTACTTTTTATGGTTCTCGCAATCTGAAAGAATGGGTCAAGCTTAGTGAATTTGGGAACGAAGTAGGCGCACATGGTGGAGTTTGGGAATGTCCAGATTTACTTCGTTTTTCGACGCCTGATGGTGAAAAATGGGTATTACTTGTGAGCATCAATCCAGGAGGACCTAATACTGGTTCGGCAACGCAATATTTTGTGGGTGAGTTTGATGGTAAAACTTTTACTTCGAATCAGCACGATATTAGATGGATGGATTATGGACCTGACAACTATGCTGGAGTAACTTTTTCTAATACTGGCGACCGCCATATATTGATGGGGTGGATGAGCAACTGGGAATATGCCAATACTGTACCAGCATCTACTTGGCGAAGCGGAATGACAATAGCAAGAATACTTCATTTACAACAGGTAAATAATTATTGGTATTTGGTCTCGACACCTATCACAGGGAGGGGCAGCGTGAAAGAGATTGGAGATGCAACTCTGGAAAATGGGTCATTAGATTTGAGTAAATATATAAAAGGAAGTAATGGTGCGTTTGAATTGTCATTTGTCGTCGATCAAGTTGCTCCTTTTAATATCATATTGGGTAATGAAAAAGGAGACGAATTAGTGCTTGGATTTGACCAATCAAATAAGCAATACTATGTAGATCGGTCTAAGTCTGGAAATACTAATTTTAATTCGGCCTTTATTCATCGTACGGTGTCACCTCGTATCTCAGATCATAAAACGATCTCCTATAGATTATTGGTAGATCATAATTCGGTGGAGATATTTGCGGATGGAGGAATATCTAATCTGAGTAACTTATTCTTTGTTGAACAGCCTTTTGATGTATTGAATTTGAAGTCTTCACACCCAGTTGGTATTAAGGATTTGAAAGTAAAAATTATTAAGTAAATTTAACACTATTTTAATAGTACAAAGAAGTGCTGTACTATTAAAATAGTGTTGCTATTCAATATGTTATTCTTTAGTAAAAGTAAATTCACCTCCGCCTTGTTTCAAGACCATTGTTTTTTCTTGTGGATCAAAAGATAATACAATACCCGCTTTCTCGAGTTTGAATGTATCTTTCTCACTAGGTTCTAACTCATTGGCAGCCTGTCCTGTGGCTTGTACAATGAGTGTGTGCCCAGATTTAGTTATGGTGAGTTTAATCGGTACCTGATTCGACGAATAAACTCCTACATATTGATCTAACATGGAGCTATCTACTTGATAAGTTGAAAAATTTGGTATTTCAAATGATTGATTGAAAACAGCATTTAAAACCGTTATAGGAATCTCATTACTATTATAATTAGATCCATTAGAAGTTAAGGCAAATGAAATATTTTCTTTTGGAAAATAGCTAAACACGGAAGTGAATTTATCAATTCCACCTCGATGTCCATAACTTATTTTATCATAAAATGGAGTTACCATAAGTCCTAGTCCATAATTATCTTTCATCGTTTTCATCAGATCAAGGCTTTCTTTTTTGATAATTTTACCTTGAAAAAGCGCATCACTAAATGTCACTAAATCAGTGGGATTAGAAACGATACCGCCCGAACCTAGGGGAATAGAAATATCTGTTTCAGGCGCTGCGATCCAATTTTTATCGAATGTATAAGACTTAGCTTCATTATTTGCCGTGTTAATTTTGTGTCCTAAATAGGTGTTTTTTAACGATAGAGGAAGGGTTATATATTTACTTAACAGTTCTGAATAAGACGCTTGATAGATATTTTCAAGAATAAAACTTAATAAGACATAGTTAGAATTGCTATATGATGTCTGGCTATCAGGCATAAAATCGCTTCCTCCTTTTGCAATTAAACTGACCATCTCACTTTCTGATTTTGCTTGGGTATTCCAATCGGTGTAGTTATCCAATTCGGTAAAATCTGCTATTCCAGATCGATGTTGAAGTAATTGGAGTATGGTTATTTGATCTGCATTTTGAATATGGGAAAAATATTTTTTAATAGGTTGATCTAAAGTTATTTTGTGATCTTCAATAGCTTTTAATATCAGTACTGCCGTAAAAGTTTTGGATATCGATCCAATTCTATAGGTTGAAGTTTCAGTCGCTTTGATCTGTTTTTCAACATCTGAAAATCCGATGCTATTGGTATAAATTACTTTACCAGCTTGAGAAACAGCTACGGATCCCATGAATTTGTTATTTTGTGCTAAAGTAGAAAAATATAAATCTAATTTTTTTGTATCTATTTCTTGTCCAAATACTAGTGTGGAAAAGAATAGATAAGCTAGAAATAGAAAATGTTTAGTGTTCATAATGATTTATTTTTTAGGTTTTTATTGAGTTTTAGAAAGAGGGTCAATATGATATAAAGGATAATAATAAACACGAGTATGACAGGTATAAACCAATCCCCTAATTTTTCATATTCGCTATAGCTAACTCCTTGTAGATTATTATATTGACCTAATACAAAAATGTGATTAGCTCGATAAAAAAGACCTATATGCTCTGGGTTTATGATCTTAGCAATGATTAAAAAAACAAATGCAAATAAGAACAGATATAACAATGAAAAAATAATGTAAGATATTCCATTTCCAATATTTAGCATTAAAGCTTTTGCTATTTTAATTGGATTAAATGTTTTTGTCGCCTCTTTAAGTTTTCTATCAGCAACCATGGGTTTTAAAAATACCTCTGGTTGTCCTAGTTTTTCTAACACATCCAATAGATGTTCAACCTCATTCTGATCCTTGGAGTTTTGTCGAGTACCCTCATAAATATGGCTATTTATTTCAAGCAATATTTCCTGCTGATTTTCTTTATCTAATATATGTATTGCATGGCTTACACGCTTTAGGTAATCCTTATAAATACGGCTTGAATTAGGGTCTTTAAATGCTATTTCTTTAAATTTCATATCAAATTGAGTTTATGGTCTTGTTGATATTATTCCAATATTTGGTCATCTCTACTACGGTATCAATCCCGGATGCTGTGATATTGTAATATTTTCTTGGTATTCCGGAGCTTTGTTCCACCCATTTAGATACGACTAGATTTTCATCTTTGAGCCTATTCATGAGTGGATATAGTGTGCCTTCGGCAATTTCAATTGCTGTTCTCTTTTTTATCTCATTGATCAGGTCGTACCCATAATATTCTTTTTCGTCTTTTAGAATGCTTAAAACCAGAAAAGATAAAGTTCCTTTCTTAAGTTGCGATATCCATTTGTTTATAAATTCATTATTCATGATGTAAAGCTATAACAAATACATAGTATAACAAAGTATATATGTAGAAATATTTTATAGCTATCTAAATTTACATCATCTGGTTATTAGAGCTATAAAATCAAGTTGAATAGAAGACCTGGTGTAGGTAGTAAGCTTGTTTTTTAATGCCAATTGATCTAATCATTGTTAATTATATGATCATCTTTTTCAGACGAAGAATGGTTATCTCAAGAGATAAGCTTATTAGCTAGTATAATCAAATGGGCTAAACCTGTAGTTAGGTTAACGTTGCTGACGACAGTTTTAGCATATCTACTATTGCTATATTTAATTTATTGATTAACTTTAAATTTAGTTTATTTTAAAATATATCAATATGTTATACAAAAGTCTGATCTTCTTCTTCTTCGTACTCGCTCAATTTCCGCTTTCAGCTCAGGACTATAAATTGTTAAAGGATATTTCTTATGTAGAGAAGAGCGAATCAGATTTGTATAAACAAGAACGGTGTAAATTAGATTTGTATCTTCCGGAAAACAAATCGGATTTTGCTACGATCATCTGGTTTCATGGTGGAGGATTAGAGGAGGGTGCTAAATATGTTCCACTGGAATTGCAGGGTAAAGGAGTGGCAGTTATTGCCGTAAATTATCGGTTAAGCCCTAAAGTTAAAGGACCAGCTTATATTGAAGATGCCGCTGCTGCTGTTGCTTGGGCTTTTAATCATATTAGTCAATATGGGGGTGATCCTGCTAAAATTTATGTTTCCGGTCATTCTGCAGGAGGTTATTTAGCCTTGATGGTGGGGTTGAATAAGGCATATTTGAAATCTTATGGTATTGATGCCAATAACATAAAGGGATTAGCACCTATCAGTGCACAGACTAATACTCATTATACCATAAAGAAGGAGCGAGGCCAGTCAATGGAAATCCCTATCATTGATCAATATGCACCTTTAAGTTTTGCTAGAAAAGATGCACCTCCAATTTTATTAATCACAGGAGACCCTAAATTGGAGTTACCTGCAAGATTTGAAGAAAACGCTCATTTAGCTGCAGTGCTGTTAAGTTTAAAACACCCTCAAACTGAGCTTTTCCAGTTACAGGGCTTTGATCATGGCGCTGTATATGCACCAGGATGCCTCTTACTGTTAAAGTGGATCGCTGCACTTGAAAAAAAATAAAGTAATTTGGCACGGCATTCGTCTACTCTATAAGAGCGTTTGACGATATGGCAAAAAGACTGATTTTATTTCTATTACTATTCTTGATCAGTGATATTTACTTTTATCAAGCTGTAGTTACACTTTTTTCGGGTTCATCAATTCCAATTTTTTATTGGTTTGTTGACGTTTTAATAATTGTCTCGATTGTATCAATTATTTTTCTTCGCCAACGAATAAGTGATATTCAACGCATTGCTTCTATTTTGATAACAGCAATGTTGCTTGTTTTTATACCAAAGTTGTTTTCTTTTCCGATCCTATTCATAGAAGATATTGGACGATTGTTTCGCGGTTTTCCAGCACGAAGTGTTTATGTGAGTGAAATAGTCGTTTTTATTGCGGTAGCGATCTTTTTAGCTATTGTTTTTGGGCTTACCCGAGGTAGGCATTTGTATCGTGTAAGAAAGGAAATTCTATATTTTTCAGATCTGCCTGAAGCATTTGATGGTTTTACGATAACGCAGTTATCTGACATCCATTCGGGCAGTTTAAGTAATATAAGAGGGGTGCAGAAGGGTATTGATTTGGCTAATGCACAGAACAGTGATCTCTTATTATTTACAGGAGATCTGGTCAATAATATGGCATCGGAGATGGATCCTTGGATCGATACTTTCACAGCTTTAAAAGCCCCGTATGGTAAATATTCAGTGTTGGGTAATCACGATTATGGTGATTATATAAAATGGAATAATGCATCAAGTAAAGAAGCTAATCTAAAGCGTTTAAAAGAAATACATAGGGAGATGGGGTTCAATCTGTTATTGAATGAAACTGTAACACTTCAGAAACAAGGACAACGCATTGCATTAATTGGCGTGGAGAACTGGGGTAAAGGAGGTTTTCACCAATTTGGTAATCTGACCCAAGCAACGGAAGATATTCCTATAGATTCATTCAAAATCCTGATGTCTCATGATCCTTCACACTGGGATGCGGTGACAGTTGATCATGAAAAACATGTCCATCTCACTTTAGCTGGGCATACTCATGGTATGCAGTTCGGAATTGAAGTTTTTGGGTTTAAATGGAGTCCGATTCAATATTTTTATAAGCAATGGGCAGGTTTGTATCAGCGTGATGGTAAATTTTTATACGTCAATAGAGGTTTTGGTTTTCATGGATTGAAGGGGCGGGTAGGAGTATGGCCTGAAATTACTGTACTGACTTTAAAACGTTCTGATTCTGCGACAGCATAAGAGAAATAGCACAATACCTTGGTTAGGACCTATTTTTTTAAAATCCCCTTTTCCACACTCTCATCAATTAGTTTTTCAGCAAAATCCCATATCGTCTTGGAACCTTCATCAATTATTTTCTTTTTATCGTATACTTTGCTGTACTTAATGTCAAATTCATTCCAAGTTCCACCATTGTTTGAGGTGTTTTGTAGCAGTGGTTCTAAGCGATCCATTGCTCTTGCAAATTTCGCCTCATGAGTGAGTCCTGCTTCAAATTCTTCCCAGATTTCAATGAGCCCTTCTGCCTGCTTTTGTGGAAGTAATCCAAAAATCCGTTTAGCCGCAAGCCTTTCTTCGTCGGTGTTTGTATGATTTTTCTGAGTATCGTAAATAAAAGTATCACCTGCATCGATCTCCACTATATCATGTATGAGTACCATCTTGACAACTTTTAGAATATCAATAGGTTCGTTGGAATGCTCTGCTAATATAATTGCCATCACGGCTAAATGCCAACTATGTTCTGCATCATTTTCATTTCGATCGCTATTAAATAGCTTGGTTTTTCGTTGTATGTACTTGACTTTATCAATTTCTTTAATAAAATCGATTTGTTGCTGTAAATTTTTAAGATCCATCTTGATGAAATAAAAGCTGTACTACAGTTCGTGTATTGATTGGTGTAATTTTTTATCTGCACGAGTTATTCCTTCTATCCTGCGATTAATATAAATTTTGCACAGATGATCGGAAAGTTTTTATTGACCATAAATATAGAAAAATTGCAGTACATGCATTAAATCTTTAGTAGCGGAATACGTAATAATTTATCTGATGCAGTTATATACAAGTATCCGTCTCCGCCGAAATTGCAGTTCGCAGTAGCAATACCAAGTTTAATCCTGCCTAACAATAATCCCTCGCTATTGAAGATAACGATTCCATTGCCAGCTACTGCAAATAAATATCCACCAGCCTGTACTTTAATCCCATCAGCTGCCATAGGTTCTGATGGAAATTTTAACCTAAAATCTACGAAGATCTTACTATTAACAACTTCCAATTTATTATTGAGCGTATACTCCATAATTAAGGGCTGCTTATGATCACTGATGGCGACATATAATTTATCTTGTTTTTCAGATAAGGCAATACCATTTGGTCGAGTCAGGTTGGAGATGATCTGAGTAGCTTTTCCAAAACGATCCAATCGATATACACCGTTTTCTGTAATCTCCCTATTTACGGTATCGCGTTCTCTGTGCGGAAGTCCATAAGGAGGGTCTGTGAAGAAATAATCACCACGTTTATGCTGACAAATATCATTTGGTGAACTGAACCTTTTATGATTCCAGTGTGTACCCAATGGTTTAAGTTTTCGGGTAGTAAGATCAATTTGTACGATACGTCTATTTCCATGATCACACGCTATCAAATGTCCTTCCTGATTGATCAATAATCCATTTGTGCCCGGTTCGTCACTATAGATATCAGGGCCTTGATATCCGGCAGGTTCAAGAAATTTCTCAAGTCCATTTTTTAATGACCATTTATATATGGTATTAAGTCTTGGGTCGCTAAATAATAGATAATTTTCTTCGTAGTTCCATACGGGACCCTCCGTCCACTGCAGGCCATCTGCTAGCAATTCTACCTTTACAAAAGGATCTATTATTTTATTAAGTTCAGGATGAAATACTTCAATGGTCGCACCATCTAAAAGTTTCGAATTACTTTGCCCGAACATGGTGATCGGAAATAGAATGTTCAAGATAAGTACAGTAACTGGGATCATTTTATTGGGCGTCATTCTTTTTTCTGTATTGATTTTTTATTAAATTATTCTGAACGGCTCTGAATATATGATGTCATTTCTGACCTTTTCGAAGCGAATTATAACGTAATGATCATGAATTCGATCATTATTAGTACTTTAGGTTAAGTAAAGATAGGAATATTTATGATTTAGTCGAAGTAATTAATTTTTGTGCGCTTGTAGGATTAAATTTTTGCAAGAAATCGCTTGGAGGCATGTCTAAAATCTAATCTTAATAAATAATGATTAATCAGGTTAATCACTGTAAAGTATGTATGCTGATCTATTCATAATCTGGGAGTCAAAAGTGATATACTCTTGTATAAAACAAAAACTCCTGAACTTCACAAAAAGTGATCAGGAGTTTTTGTTTTTTAATGCTTTTTAATAAAGCAAAAAAATTATTTTAAAACGAACTTAAATCCCATAGAAAAACTTGATGGATCAAAGTTAACGTCATGTGAAATATTCCACCAAGGTTTCCAGTCAAAATGCATCGCTAACGGTGCCGATGGAATTCTAAATTCTAAACCTAATGCGGGACGGATCGCAAAATCCACATGGGTGTCATCATTTTTCCAGTGATAGTGTTTATATCCTTTGTTATAATCGATAAATGATACTTGAGGACCGACACCGATATACCAATATAGACCTCGAGCGCCCTGAATACGTCTGTTATAAGAATAGTCAACACCTAAGACTGTGATATGATCCCCAAATAATACCTGTGCATTTACTGCGTCATTTCCGCCAAAATTGTGTTTAATCTGAGGGCCAAATAAAGTCTCCCCATCGCCCAAATCTATTCCCAGCCCAATAGCTGTCCGATAGGGTGTTTGTGCATTTGCCTTTTGCTGCGTGGCAAAAAATAAAGTAAAAAGAGTAAGAAAAGGTAGAATTACTTTTTTCATGATCATTATAAAATATTTTAAGTGAGCGTTTTCAAAATGAAAACTTTCGCTGTTGCCACAAATAGTTTGCCAATTATACTCTGAAATAAATGTTAAAGTTTTATCACATTGTTTATGAGGTAATTGCCGGTTGAATAGTTGTGATCGCCCATTTTCAATAATCAACCAATCTCTTGTTTATGATTAGGGGTGACTGGAGAACATGCTTACTTATAATTTGATTAAAATTTTAAATAGGATAGGTTTACGACTATTGCAGTAAAATTGTTAGATCGGTCAGGTAATTTATTATGATTCTTCATACACAAATATATATCCAGCTCCATAGACACTATCAATTCTGATGTTTTTTTCAGAATCGACTAATTTCCTTATTCGTGAAATAAACACTTCTAAGCTTTTTCCATTAAAATAATCTGTATTTCCCCACAACTGCAAAAGAATATCTTTTTTTAATACCAATTGATTCTGATTTTTGATTAATAAATCAAGAATTTCAGTTTCACGAACAGTTAATTTTTTCTGTTTGCCATTGGACATTGAAAGTAACATACGTTCCTTTATAAAGGTTATGCTTCCTATTGAAACTGGGACGATAGTAGCCACTTTAATTGGAATTTCTTTCTTTAATTTTAAGAAGTTTTTTATTTTTAATATGAGCTCTTCCATTTCAAAAGGTTTTCCGATATAGTCAATCGCACCTAGCTCTAAGCCTTTCATTCGGTCGATTTTTTCATGAAGTGCAGTTAAAAAGATGATGGCCTGATTCTGATTAATTTTTTGAAGTTGTTTTGCTAATTCAATTCCGTTCATATCAGGAAGCTGGATATCGATAATTGCTAAAGCATATATTCTTTTTTTATACTCATCAAGAGCGATTTCAGCAGACGGGCTCCAATATACACTGATACCTTTAAATCGCAAATATTGAGATAATACTAAGCCCAAATCGGGTTCGTCTTCTACCAAAAGTATATCAAAATAATGGTTTTTATCATGCATACGTAGCGTGGTTATGGTTGTATTATTATTAATTTAAATCTGGATCCTTTACCGATCTTAGATTCCACTTTTAAATCCCAATCCAATAAGTCTATAATTGTTTTTACGTAATATAGTCCTAAACCTAAACCTGGTTTTTTACCACTTGATTTAGAACGATAGAATTTCTCAAAAATATGTTTTAATTCTTCCTGATGGATACCAACACCATTGTCTTCAATATTTAAAATTAACTCATTTTGTGTCTCTTCCCAATAAAAAGAAACTTTCGGTGAAGCACTTTGATTGAATTTTAACGCATTGTTAACCAGATTGTCTAAAATAGAAAAATATAAAGAAGAATCTATCCATATCTTTTTAGATAATGATAGGGGAGTATAATTGACCTCAATTTTTCCTGAATGGCGTAGCGATATATCTTTTAAAAATTCTTTTGTTAATGAACATATATCTTCTTGTTTTAAATCAGGTTTCTGTTTTGGCAAAGAGACAGACTCTAAGATTTGTTTAAAATAAGTTTTCAATCGATCGGCTTGCCGCTCTATCACATTGCCTAAAGATCCAATCTCGGCGGTATTTAATATGGACTTTTGTTCCTTTAGGGTTTCTGAACAGATCAAAATGGTCGTGATGGGTGTATTAAATTCATGCCGTATATGATTTAAGAATTCAGTTTTTAATTCCGTTTCTTTCCTTTGATCGATCCAATTTTGATAGGTGAGGTAGTTAATTGTGATAATCAGTAAGATACATAAGATCGAAAAACACAATACAGGGAGCATATCCATCAATACTCTTGTCATTCTGTTGGGGTAATCGACATACAGACTGTAGGTAAATCTATACGTGACATGACTCGCTACACTGACGGATAATTGGAGTATCTTGTTATTATTATTTATCTCTTTTAAATTTCCGGCTATTTCCGTATTAATCTTTCCGTCGTCTTTAAGGAAAAAAGTCTTCCAATCATGTCCATTTGGTAATAATAAATCCAATCGATCAAATACTAACTTATATGATAATGTAGTATCCAAATGATGTTTTGCTAATATTTCATTAAATACGATATCCATATTTTGATATCGGCGCAACTCTCCCAAAAAAGAGGATAGCACCTGCTGTTGTTCTTGTTGTAGTGCCTTTGGATTATTTGTTAATGTACGATATAGACTTGATAACTGTGGTTCTAGAAACTGTTGGAACAGTTTATTTCCGCCAGGGAATAGTTTGTCATTCATCACATATTGACCATATGATTTTTCGATCTTCTGTTTTTGAATATTTTGAAAATTTTTATCCTTGTATTGATAAGTGTTGAATACCAAAAAACCAATCAATAAGCAAAGCATAAAAAAACTACAGCATAACACCCATTTATAAAATTTGGGATTGTGTCTTAATATCATATTATAAATCTAGGATAATTTCAGTTATCCTGAACATCATTAACCTTTTATTAAGTTTTCGTTATCCTTCTATTAATCACTTGAGCGTATTATAAAGCTTATTTTTGAAGCATAATTAAATTATAAATCTATTGATGTCATATGAAAAATAACAAATTTTTGACCGCAGTGTTACTTATCTTATGCTTATTGCAAGTAAACACGATTGTGGCTCAAGTAAAGGAATCTGAATTAAGGAAGCAACAACTTGATTTTGTTAATCTAGGCTTTGGAATGTTTATACATTATGGAATGCCAACCTATATGGATCAGGATTGGTCAGATCCGAATGCTTCGCTAAGTTTATTCAATGCTCCTAAATTAGATGCAAACCAGTGGGCTCTTGCTGCAAAGTCAGCTCATATGACTTATGGCTGCCTGACTACGAAACATCACAGTGGATTCCCGATCTGGGATACTAAGACCACAAACTATAATGTGATGAATACTCCTTTAGGACGTGATGTAGTGAAGGAATATGCTGATGCTTTCCGTAAAAATGGATTAAAAGTGATGCTTTATTATTCTATTTTAGATACGCATCAAGAAATAAGACCTAACCATATAACCAGCAACCATATTCAGATGATCAAGGATCAATTGACGGAACTGTTAACTAATTACGGTGAAATTAATGCATTAGTAATTGACGGTTGGGATGCTCCATGGTCTCGTATTTCTTATGATGATATTCCTTTTGATGATATTTATTACCATATTAAATCTCTTCAACCTCAATGTTTGGTTATGGAACTTAATTCTGCGAAATACCCTGGTGATGCGTTATTCTATTCAGATATTAAATCATATGAACAGGGGGCTGGACAGTTTATCTCCAAGGAACATAATAAACTTCCTGCGATGGCTTGCTTACCACTTCAACAGAATTGGTTTTGGAAAAAATCATTTCCTAAAACTCCAGTTAAGGAGGTCAAGAGTCTTGTCAATGATTTCATAATCCCTTACAATGGAGCCTATTGTAATTTTATGCTTAATGTAGCTCCTAATGCTGACGGACTTATTGATGAAAATGCATTGATCGCACTCCAGGAGATCGGAAACTTGTATAAAAATAAACCCTCTTATTCGGAATTACCGGCTTATGAAAGTCCTGTAATAGGAAGTAATATGGCACTAAAAGCATATACAAATTCGAGCTGGAGTGACGATATGAATCTTATGGATTTTGCAAATGACGATAACTTTGGGAGTTCTTGGGTGTCCAATGCTGCCGCTTCTGCTAGTCCATGGTGGGAACTTGCTTTTGAACGATCAAAAGCATTCAACACAATTGTGATTACAGAAGGAAAAGATCATCCATCGGTTTACAATCTAGTATATTTTAAAGACGGAAAGTGGTACCCAATCCTTGCTGAGCAAAAAGTTCAAGGACGTATCAAGATATTCAAATTTAAGACTGTGATAGGTCAAAAAGTACGTTTGAATATGAAGCCAAAAAACGGGAAAGTTGTACTGGCAGAGGTAGGGATATATCATGAAAGAACATAAATTTTGCCATTAAATATAAAGACATTCAAGATCAATAATTTTTATTATTCTTGAATGTCTATTTTAAGCTAAAATTTTATCCATGATAATAAGATTGATTATACGATTTGTCAATTAATTTGCTGCAGGATCAATAAGCTCATTGGTAAGGGATATGAATTTTAAAAGATTATTATTATCAAAGAGTAATGTCGTATAGTGCTTTCCTTTTTTGAATGTCAGTTTAGTGCCGTCAGAAAATAAAGCTCCATCATTTAGCTTTTCCTTTTTTAATCCATATTTATTAAACTTTGCTATAGACTCCTGAAGGTTAGTTTTGTTCATAGTGAGGTTATGGGGGAGGCCCTCGATAATTAAAAACTTATCATCTGGAATATCAAAATACATTTCTTTGATGACTTGATCTTCACCAATACTGCAGAAAAGTTCTAATCCTGATGGAGTAAGCCATTTTGCATATTTTTCTTCGTTAGCATCTTCATAAAAAACAGTTTCTGTCTTTAAAATAGACGAAATGTTAGCTGGTTTTTGAGGAAAAATAAATTCAGCTTCCTTGTTCAGTAAGGACTTTAAACCGGCTGCAGTTTGTGAAAATACAGTGAGAGTTATTAGCTGAAGCAATAAACTTAGGGTCAATACTTTTATCTTCATAAAGAATACTTTTAAATTTTTGATGATTTTATTTTTAAAGATATTAAAGTTCGTGCCAAGAATTAATGTTATTCTTTCTCAATTCGTTTATTTTTGATTTACTTTCCATTCATTCGTGAAGAATCCCGCGTCTATAATTCCTGCCGGTCCATTTTTTAACATAGTTAAGTTGAAAAACATATAATCAGGAAAACCACTTGCGCCAGCAAAATATTGATTTGCCCCTGCTGCTTGCATACCACTAAGTCCTGTGCCGGTAATCACCCCAACAGCTCTTGATTGTGTGCCTGGTTTTTTCCAATAAAAATATCCGCCTAGATCACTTCCATTATAAATTTGTTTATCTATTTTGATCTGACCTGGGAGTACCGTAATTGGACAGTCTTTTAATAAAATATCCCAAGTACTGTTTGTTTTTGAATTACCAATGAGTATGATGTTATGTTCCGTATATTTATTTGCTTCAAAATCACGGTCAGCGATTATTTCAAATGCTCCATTTCCTCTATAATGCCAGGCTTCTGCATCATGGCGTACTTTTTCTAAAGCCCACTTATTTTCTTCCTTGGTACCCATGGTTCCATAAACATATACCATCCCATGGTTAAATGCTTCTTTAAAAGTGCCATTACGATGTGGCCCCTTTTGATCTAATGATGGCTTTGTTATGATGCTCCAGATCTGATCTTTTTTTTGTAAAAAGATTAAAGACTCGTTCGTTGTATTCCTTTGGTATGTAATGGTATTTAAACTATCGAGGTCAATAGTCAATGCAACATTTTTATCAAAATCTGCTAAATCCAACGAGAGCACCTCTACATTTTCTGTTTTGCCGACTATGGTTCCTCTCTCCCGATCTCGTGTTAGGACAATATGTGAATAATCTAGTGGCTTTTCCTGTTGATATACTGTACCCCAATAGTAGGAGGAGGATATCCCAGGATTAGCGGTTTTAAAATCGATATGATTGACGTCAATGGCAGCTTTTCGTTTATGTATTTTAAAATAATCAAATAAAGGTTTCCAGTCTACACTTTCATTACTGTACCAATGTGATCCACCAGGATATTCATAATAATTGAAATCGGGATGGAATGTACCCAATAACTTACGCATCTGACGAGCATAATCTACGGATACTGTACGGTCTGCATCACCATGCAATACATATATCCCAAGTGGCTTATAATTGGTTGCATATGCTACTACGTCACTTTGATTACCAGATCGTAATAATAAATTTTCTAAGGCATTTCGTCCTTTTTCTGGAATCAATCCGTCGGCAGAACCGTAACCTTTTAAGGTTGGATATCCTGCACATGGTGCTATTGCAGCCCATTTGTCAGGATAAGTTGCTCCCAAAAACCAAGTACCATGTCCTCCCATAGAATGGCCAGTTAGATAGATTTTTTGCGTATCTGGTTGCAAAGTTTGTTTCGCTAAACTGAGCACTTCCAGCGCATCTATTCTCCCCCAATCTTCCCAGTTGAATCCTCGTGGTCGACGATTGGTCGGTGCCACCAGAGTTCCCCAGTCTTTTGCCTGATATGCTTGTGCTTGACCAATGGCTTCTACTCCAGCTCCATGAACGGATAAAAAAAGCGCATCACCAGATTTTTCGCCACCCAATGCTGGATTTACCGCATAGTATTGTAAACTATTGTCTATCGTACTTATAAATGTGACCCGATATGGCGTATTACTATTGACACTTTTCAATGGAATTTTTTTCTGATCCATTAATTGACTTTTATTCCAAATTGAAATATCCGAAAGAATCTCTCCTAAGCTATGGATTGTTGAGGCATCAATAGGAACAATTACTTTTCGAGTACTCTGCGCCCTGATTACGGGTAAGATGACAGATGCTTTTTGATTTCCTGTGTTGCTTTGTATCTTCAGATTATGTAAATCTTTATTACTATTGTTGATGAGTACAATACCTAAGAGTAAATGTTGGTTATTTTTGCCTTGTACAATATCGGGTTGTGTCAGATCTTCTGTACCAATTATGAGTTGATTTTTAATGAAACTCAGCTGTGCCGCGATGGACGAACCTCTAACATAAAATTCATTTAAACCTTTTTTTAATTGGATTGGAATATTTAACCATCCCATGCGGTATGGATCTCCAGTATGCAATTCTCCATTAATTAATACAGCACTATTTCCTCTAATATTAAGTAATGCAGACTGTACTTTGTCGGATTGATAAGTGAGATATAGATAACTTGGACGAGGACCTCTATAAGTGGTCGTCATCGACCTGCTGGTTTGATCTTGTTGAGCTACACGGCCAGGCCCTGGAGGATTGTTGGGTTGCTGCAGGTTGGCATCCATATTTTGCTGACGCCTAAAAAAACCATTTGTATCTGCTTTTGCAGTAATCCATAAAGATTTTTCTGAAGTTCCATCCCATGTTTTTCCAGCTATGGGACGGGGGAGTCCATGTTGGTAATATTGTGACAACAGTTCATCAGTATATATTGCTTCCCGACCATAACTGTAAGGAATATCTACCGTAAGTCCTTCTGTGAATTTATATGTATTTTGTGCAGAAGAAAGGGTGGAGATTACAGTTAAACATAAGCCTATAAATAAAGTTTTTACACTTAATCGTAATAAATGGTATTGCATAATAAAAGGGTTTAGTACATCTAATATACGGATCTTTATTTTATCTCCTTTAAATTTCAGTATAAAACAAAGTCAAAAATCTTCTCGATAAGCATAGCAATATTGACTTGAATAAAAATTAGCGCATAAGTTTTCTTTTTATCGGATTGTTAATCACTATTTGTCTTAGATTTGTTTTATTCTTATAAACTATTATCTGTTCAATAGGTATAAGTTTATCGTAAGTCTAGTTGAAAATGAACTTTTTAATGCGTAGTAGTTGTGGAAAAGATCTCATTATATAGCAGTCAAAATAAAATAGAAAGCAGGTGAAAGAAGCTGAAATTGAACCAATAAATTGGTGTATTTGTCAGGAATGCCAGGGTCGGGGGAAAAAAAGTCGAAAGCTTAATAAAAAAATGCGACTGAACTACCAAGCAGCATATGATCAATTTGAAAAAACGGGTGGTAATGGTACAGCTCCTGTTAAACCAAAAGGACATCTCTCTCTTTGTTTGAACTGCAACGGGTCTGGCTTAATAAAGTCATCAAGTTGTCCGCTCGCCAATAATGAAAATTATCCTCACGTTGCTATTATAGGTGGCGGTATCGGTGGAGTAGCATTAGCCGTAGCTTGTCTGCACCGGGGTATTCCTTATACGCTCTATGAGCGTGATCGTAACTTCAAGGCGCGTTCTCAAGGTTATGGTCTCACTTTGCAGCAGGCTAGTAAAGCGATTTCAGGATTAGGCATTCTATCATTAGAGGATGGGGTGATATCAACAAAACATGTCGTTCATAAGATTGACGGAAAAGTGATTGGTGAATGGGGAATGAGAAAGTGGGTACCTGAAAAAACAAAGACAGGTGATAAGCGTTCTAATGTGCATATTGCACGACAATCCTTGCGTTCAGCCCTTTTAGAGCAATTAGGTGGTCATGATGCGGTTCTGTGGAATCATCAATTGGTAGATTTTAAAGAAACGGAGTCGGATGGTCTTTTGTTAAGCTTTCAAGTTGATGGAGAAGTGAAAACTGCCAAAGCCGATCTTTTGGTTGGAGCTGATGGCATTCGCAGTTCTGTCCGGAGATTGTTAATAGGAGAAGATATTGCTCCTTTACGTTACTTGGGCTGTATCGTCATATTGGGTATATGTCCTTTGAGTGCTTTAGAAAATCTTCATAGCCCTTTACTCGATTCTGCCACTGTGTTTCAGACTGCTAATGGGAATGAACGCATCTATATCATGCCTTATTCATCGGACTCAGTCATGTGGCAGCTTAGTTTCCCTATGAGTGAAAATGAAGCTAAAGCCTTGAGCGATCTAGGATCACAAGCCCTTAAAGAGGAGGCATGTCGCAGAACGCTATGGCATGATCCGATTCCTCAGATTTTAGCTGCGACCCAGGCAGCTCAGATCTCTGGCTATCCTGTGTATGATAGAGAAATTCTTGATGCAAAATGGTTGGAAGGAAAGGTGACACTTATCGGAGATGCAGCTCACCCAATGAGCCCATTTAAGGGGCAGGGGGCAAATCAAGCGCTGCTGGATGCACTTGCATTAGCGAGAGGCATATCAAGCGCATGTGGGTCATCACATTGGAAAAAAGATGGTATTAGAAAAGCGGTACTGGTTGATTATGAAGAAGAGATGATCATGCGCAGTGCGATTAAAGTGAAAGATTCAGCTGATGCAGCAAAATTTTTACATTCTGAAATGGTGCTGATAGAAGGAGATGAACCCAGAGGAAGCTGTGTCAAGAAGAATTAATCTAACTTGTTGATGAATAAGAAGTATTAGAGTGGGGAAGCTGAAATTTTAAATGTATGGATCATCTTATTTAATCAATTGGATGATCGTCCTCTTTAAGCTAAAAGAGGACGATTGGATTTTTAGAAATGTAAGCGCATAGATAATATACATTGACGTAAATTTCCTTGCGTGATAAATCCTCTTCCTCCATAATAGTAACGTTGGTTGAACAGGTTCTCTGTGGTAAAGTTACAGGAAAATTGCTTGTACTGATATCCAATAGTACTATTAAACAGCGTATAATCGTCTGTAGAGAAGCTTCCTGCCGTTTTGCTGTTGATGATTAAATCCTGACCTACATAATTACCACCGATACCCAGTATCCATTTACTTGCATTGACGATTGCTGTTTCATAATTCACATACCAAGTTGCTGACCATGTAGGACCGGAGTTAACGGGTCTCAAACCTGTTGTTGAGTTTTCAGCTTTTGTTATTTTACTTTCATTGTAGGCAGCACCACCATGTATGAATAGATTTTGAATAGGTTGTATCTGGATATCCAATTCTATACCTCGGCTGTATTGTTTACCATCCTGAATATATTTTGTGGCATCATTTTGATCCGCCATCACGGTATTACGGACGTGAATATTATAATAACTAAATGTTGCATCTAACAATTGATGAAGGCCAGATATTTTAACTCCTGATTCCCATTGTGTACCATATTGAGGTTTGAAATTATATAAAATTCCATTGATACTTGTGGGAGCAATATTCTGAAATCCGCTCATATAGTTCGCGAAAAAAGTAAATGTTTTAGGAATGATCTGGTAGGTCATACCTATTTTTGGTGTCATAGATGTCTGTTTATATGCCCCTGTTGTGGTTGCTGTAGATACATCTTTTGTCCCATTGTTGATTAAGCTGCTGTATCTAGCACTTAGCATGATCGATAGTGCACTAAATGGTTTGATAACATCGGAAATGTACGCTGAATAGGTGTTTTGAGGTGATATAGTATGGTTAGGTTGTTTGGGCAGCACTATTTTCGTAATCAGATCTGCATTAAATAAATTTGCTGACAGGGATGGATTATCGATAGATACGGTATCGATATAGCCTGCACTTTTATAATTTGCCATATAACTATAGCGATAGTAATCCAGTCCAATCAGGAGTTTGTTATCCCAATTGCCAATGCTGAAATTACCGATAAAATTTTGTTGTACTTGGTGGTTGGTGATATCTTCGGCGTCGTATCGCAACACCTTTCTTGCTACAGCCGTATTATTGGTCACTAATAAATTGGTTTGATAAGTGCCATTTGAAGTACCGTACGTCGTAGCAAGATTGGTTTCTGATTGCCAATGGTCGGAAATTAAGTAACTTATTTTTGCATAGAAATTGATCGATGTTGTTTTCCATAATAAGCTATTATCCGTATACGATTTGTTATAAGCGAGGTCCAAATCTTTAGAGTTCTGTACATTGACCAATTGACTATTTATGAGTGGGCTGGCGGGAGTAAATAGCGGACTATTGGTCGCGATTTTACGTAAAAACTCGGCTTCAAGCTTAACTTTTAACTTGTCATGGAGTTGGTAAGTAAAACTTGGTGCCAAAAAGATGTTTCTATTTAATCCTTGATCTTGAAAGCTTTTTCTGTCAGAATACGTGCCAAAAATGCGAAATAGCGCTTTATGGCTAGAATCTAAAACGGAGTTGACTTCTATGCTTGAGCGTTGCAAATTATTATTACCTGCCGCAAGTGAAAAATTTGTAAATGAACTATCGATGGGTGCGTAAGTTTGTACATTGATAAGACCTCCAAAAACCATATTTGCGCCACCGAACAAGGTTCCGCTTGGACCTTTGATCACATCTAACTGTTGTATGTTACTGTTATCATCACTGTATTGTAGGTAAGCATTTAAACCATTTCTGAAATTGCTTCGAGTTCTAAAGCCACGAATTGAAAAATTTGGAGCTAGTCCAGCCCAACTTGGAGTGACCCCGGTCGCATTCGACAACATGGCTGTTTGGGTATAATAATTTCTGTTTTGAGTAAGTTTGGGTCCTACACTCGTTGTTACCTGTGGATTTTCATAGTCAGTAATATTTAATCTTGCTGTTTGAATGCTTGATCTGTCTTTTTCGCTGACACGAGCTTTTACGAATACCGAATCTAATTGCTTTAATATAAGTTCGTCTTGGGACTGTGCGTGTGCTGTATAAATGGAAAGAAAAATGATAATTGCATTGACAATTAAAAGTTTAAAATGTGTTATGCGTATCAACATAAGTACTTGCGTGGTAAGAAAAATATGGAGAATTATTTGGAATGAGTATTCTATACCTAACTTGCTAAAATTTGTATTAGGATCGGGTATTTGCTTATGCATATTTGCAGCAAAATCGACGTTGGCTACTCCCTAACTTTTTGCCTTAATTTAAAATCAATTCCTGTACTTAAGCACATCTAACTATTGTGCTTCGTATTTAGAATTGCATATTATCTTTTTGCTCTGTGCAAGGATATCGCGCAGTTTGACACTATATGCGCATAGACCCAAAATAGGACTTCGTAATTTCTATTTTTTAAGAAGTCGATATAAAAAATGACAGAAAAGACACTATGTTTTAGAATAATGCAGATCGCTCAGCTAGATAAATCGAGAAAAGACATTTTTAAGGAAATAAATCGATTATGCCATATAACCTGTAGGAGGCTTGAGTTGTCTGTTAAAAACGTACAGCTTCCACATCGGGGTGTTGGATAGTCGCACATGATTTTGAGATGCAATTGGAAAATACTGACTGTCTTTGACGACTGGGAATTGATGATGACAGATTAATAAGGTAGATTTTGAAAAATTTTCTTGAAGATCTTTATGCTTTTGTGTATCTTTTTTCAAGGCTCTCATCAAGAAGCAATTACCGTTGCAGTGCATCGTGATATTGTTCTTGTTGATACAATATTTTGTAGCAATTTCACTTCGGTTTGCATAAAAACTCAATACAATAAATGCCTTGCTAAAAGTCATCATGGTGATGGATATCAAGAGTAATATTGTCGTAATTAATTTCAAAATCTATTATTCGATGATTTAGTGAGCTGTTGCGAATATAGCTGATTTTTTTGAAATCTTCTTTTAGCGATCGCTAATTTATACTAATACCTCGTACAAATTTTTCAACTGCTATTTGAAGCTTTTATAAATTCAGTATTGCGCCTGCTTACGTGTAGCGATACGTTATCATTTAGCAACGTTTTATCAACCCAAAAGCTACTGATGACAGTAGCTCTTTAGTAGCTTTTTAGTATATCTTCAGTACATCTCCAGTACACTATTGGTAGGGAATTAGTACACTCCCGGTACACTCCCCGTACACTCTTCGTACACTTTTCGTATGTTAATTGTGATTAATTTGCGCAAATAAAAATGATGTATCCTGTCATATAACGCCTGATCAGGCCTATTTCTGCCATTTTGGTCATATGATGCCATTGTGGACATCTTTTTTCTTTCCACTCTTCATCTTTGTGTTGTCAACAAAAAATTAAAATCATTGTAAAACAAAAAAGTTTAATCAAGTGTATAGTGGATTTTTTCTTTATCAAACCTTGTCATCAGAGTGATGTAGTTCGTATGAAAAGCGGTTTATACAAATCTCAAATCTACACGTATTCCAATTTTAAGATGAAGCTTGAAAATATGGTTACATTTTGTCCTGTGGTGCGTAAGGCTCTTCTGTATGTACGATTAAACAATTTGCTGATGCTACTCATAAGTAACAGATTGTCTTTGCTGGTTTATCGGAATCAGAAAACCAAGGTGATCAATGGAGGCGAAAGGCATATGGGAGGTAAATATTCATGTTGATCCGATGAGGTGTATCTTGATTGATGCAAGAGTGTCAAAGCGAGGATGATGTTTTTGTACTTACGTATTTTTAATTAATAGAAGGATTGTTGTCTGAATCATCCAATAATAACTTGATCAAATCGTATTCTGCCTGCCAAATATCTTTTTTGGCTTTTTGGTAACTAAGGACTGATTCGTGGTATTCTGTCAAGATCAATCTACCTCCACGATAGGCAGAATCTTGTTCTTTTACAGCTTGAGCGGCTAATTTTTCAATGTGGTGAAGGCGATCAATCTTCAGCTGGGCAGTCTTAATTTTAGTATTCTGTTGCTGTGTTTTGATCTGGTCAATGTGCTGTTCTTCTTGTAATTGCAATTCCAAAACATGAGCATTTAGTATTTCTTTTTTTAATGTAGGTTGCGCTGTGAAATAAGCAGAAAGGGGGATACGGAGTGCAATATTGACATAACTATTTCCATACCAAGCATTATTTTTATCGAGGCGAAATTCATTGCTGAAATATTGTTTTCCTAAATAGGCATTTGCAGTTAATGTCGGTAGTAGTTGCTTTTTAATGCTCCTTCTCTGCAAGAGATTGATCTGCTGATCAAGCGCTATAGATTTGATGGCAAAATTTTCTTTTTTGAGGTGTTCGACAAAGCCCTTGATAGCTTCGATATTTGAACTTAAAGTCTGTGTGTTTTCTAAGTTGGTATATTTACGTAGCTCTAGATCTGCATCTATGAGAACAGACCATGCTTCATATAGAGTAATGCGTTTGCGCTCGTATTCTTGTTGGGCGCTAAGGTATTGATTGGATGGAAGTCGTCCAGCTTCATAACGCGCTTTGCTAATCTGTAAAATATCCGCATAAGATGCAGAATCTTTTAATGCCATTTCATATTGTTGTGTGGCGAGTACAACAGAAGCGTATGCTAATGTCGCATCATGTTTCCAATCTTGTTTATGTTGATCTCTAATGATTTCCGCTTTTTGGATTTCTAGAGACTGCTGTTTTTCATTAAGCTGTCGTTTAGGATCAAATAAGCTCCACTCCATTTGGATCCCAGCTTTAGAAGACCATTTAGTAGCAAACTTTAAGGGTATAATAGCTCCATCCAATGCATTGGGGTCAAAAGCGATGGCGGGTACTGGTGTTGTTGGAATAATGAGATTGCGCTGCAAATTTGCATCTATATAAAATACTGGAATGCGATTGCTTTTTATTTCTTTTAATTCCTGTTCTTTGATTTCTTTACGTAGTAAATCTTGCTGGTGAGTGAGGCTTTGATCGACATTGTTCCATAATTGTTCTATGCTCAAGGCCTGCGCTTGAACGAAGATTGGAAAAATGACCAGTATAATGATTACAATCTTTTTCATACTAAAAAACAGACGCTGGTTCCAGTTTAGCAATTTTACGAACCGCAAATAATGAACCGCCAACTGAAATAATTAAAGTGATCAATAATAAAAATAAAGCAAATATTGGTGAAATATCAATAACTAAACCTGATCCTGCTACACCAAACTTGAATCCGATAAGTAAAAGCATGGCAATCAAATAACCTATTATAGCATATAAAAAAGCTTGTGCTATAATGAGCTTATTGACATAACTTTTTTTCGCTCCAATAGCTTTTAATGTACCATAGTCTTTGATTCTGTCTAAAGCTGAAGAATAGAGGGTGAGTCCAATGATGAAAAATCCACTGATCATGGCAAAAAGGACCAATGTACCGAAGCTCATGCCCATATTGGATGTTACCAAGATTTCTTTGATTGTAGATTTTTGCAATTTTTTGGCATCCCAAGCCCGTAATTGTGGAAATAGTTGCGTAATCTCATTACTGATCTTTTCTTTATCTGTTCCGGGTTTTAATCTAGCAATGATGATATTCACTTTAAATGGTGGGACATTTCCTAAGAGTCTTGCATTGTTGGTGGAGGTGTACATCAGACTGGCTCCGAATGCTTGTGCTTGTTTTGTTATCAAACTTATTTTAGCCCTTTGTCCATTGATTTCAATAGCTTTGTTGACGAATAGGGTGCTATTCCAGGTTTTTGAACTAAAAAATTCAGCTGATACTGAGCCTGGATCTGTGAGTGAGGATAATATCCCTTCTTTTATCCGATCTTGATCAGGACCCATAACATAATCTGGAGCATTGGCTCCAACTAAAGTCACTGAAGCTGTTTTTCCATCTAAAAAAGTAGCTCGAGCTGGTGCTAGGATCACTGGAAAAGTTTGCGCTATATCGGGTAAGCTTCCGATTTGTTGTACTAATCGCTGATCGAGACTATTGACTGTATTGATATTGCTGCTCTGGGCTTCTATGATCCATAGATCGTTATCTTGAACAGGAGCGTTTCCTACTAGATTACCCATTAGCCCCATTAGAAAAAAAAGAAGTCCCAATTGTTGACCGATTAGAAATATACTGATCACAATAGCGGTGATAATACCGACACTTTTTGCTCGGTCGTATTTGATGAATTTATAGGCCAATCTCAACATATTACTTGATCTTGATCGTACAGTCTACTTTTGCGTTAATGGCCAGTTCGTTGTTCGTACTTAGCTGTATTTTGATTTTTCGAACACGACGGTCTTCGCCTTCATTTGCGGTTTCATAAAGGATGGATTTATTGGATAATATAGGACTTGTATAAATGACATGTCCCTCTATTGCTTTATCTTTTCTTCCCACTTGGGAAATGGTGACCAACTGACCAACTTTCACGTCTTGCGCAAATAATTCATCTACTTCGGCCTCTATAATTGGTTCAACTACATTTACTATTTTTCCAAGCTCAGTCGTACTACTGATACTTTGTCCAACATGAGCAGTTAAATCCATGACGATTCCTGATTTACGCGCTTGAATAGTAAAATCTGTAACCAGATTTTTTGTTTTCTGTATCTGTAAATATTGTTCCTTTTCGGCGATCTGTTGAGCTTTGTATTTTTTTTGAAGTCCTTCTAGTATAAATTGTTCTTGACGCCAGTTGGAGTAATCTGTTTCCATTACTTCTCTTGTCTCCGCATTTTTGGAAAATAGTTGTTTTGAAGTTTCATATTTATCTAGCAATTCTTGCACATGTAGTTTCCCTCTATGGATATCCTCCAGTGATATTGCGTTTTGAGCTTTTATACTGTTGAGCTTTGCCTGCTCTTGTTTGATATCCAACGGAGCATTTCCTTGCTCAAGCTGGATAAGAATCTGTCCTTTTGTTACCGAATCACCTTCTTTGACCAATACTTCCTTAATCAGTGCTAGGGTGGTACTAGCAATAAGGGCCCAATCTTCTGCTGGAATAATTTTTCCTATTGCCTTTACTTCGCTTACCTGTTTTAGGATCTGGTCGCTGCTTTGGGTAGCTTTTGGTTTCTTATCCGAACTGCATGCACCTGCAGTCATGGCAATGACCATCATGATCGTTAAGCTATTTGTAATCTTCTTCATTTCTAATTGCATCTGAAACTTTTCCTTCTTCGACATATATTACTTTGTCCGCATATTGGCGCAGTCGTAAATCATGAGTGACGATGACGACTACTTTGTTTTTAGAAGCTAGTGTTTTGAGCTCTTTCATAATGCTCTCAGCGCTTTTTGCATCTAATGAAGCTGTAGGTTCATCACAAAGAATCATGGATGGACTTGTTACTAAAGCTCGTGCTATGGCCACTCGTTGCTTCTGTCCCCCACTGAGTCTTTTTGGAAGCGTATACATACGGGTATCTAATCCGACTTCTTCCAGAGCTATTTTTGCTCGTTTGGTCGCCTCATTTTTTTTTATTCCTTGTAATATAAGTGGTTGCATGACATTTTCTAAAGCGTTTAATGGTTCGATAAGGTTAAACTGCTGGAAAATAAAGCCTATTTCATGTAGGCGTAATGTCGCTAAATCTGATTCTTTTAATTCGCTCACTTTCTTGCCTTTATATATGACTTCACCTTCTGTTGGATAGATCACAAAACCTAGAATAGATAATAGCGTAGTCTTTCCGCTGCCCGATGGGCCCATAATCAAGGTCAATTTATTCGTTTCAAAACTGATAGTCGTGCTGTCTAATGCAGTTATGGTCGTATCGCCTGTCTTATAAATCTTTTTGACATTTGCTAATGTGACGATTTGCTCTGGCATATCATATTTTAGTAAAAACAACTATAGTGAGGCCATGTTTGCCTTAGATATACGAATATCGACAAAATTTTAGACACCAAGAAAATGTAAAAAAATCAATCTTTGGGATTTGATAATAACACTCCCGTACTTAACGTATAGGAGTGTTTTTAAGCTTCATTTAATGATTTTTTGGTACAAGAATCGTTTCCTCTATAATGGGGATGTTCATGTCCTAAGTTTTGTTACTGATCCAAAAACTCAGCAACAAAAGTGTCGAAGGCTTGTGGATTTTCTGCTTGTACCCAGTGACCGGAATTGGGAATAGTTTTGATCGTAGCTTTTGGAAATTGAATTTCGATGTTTGTCTTGTCTTCTGGAAGTATATATCGAGATTTTTCGCCTGCTAAGAATAAAGTTGGGCCTTCAAATACTCCTGATTTAATCCCTACGGTAATGAAATCAGTATATTTTCCTTTTAAAACATCTAAATTAAAACGCCAACCTAGTTTTCTATTTTCTTTGATGTAGACGTTTTTTAATAAAAATTGAATTACGCCGGGCTCTTTGATATATTTTTCGAGCGCGGTCTGCACATCTTTTCTATTTTCGACATTTTCAATATTTACTGAACTTAGGGCATTGAATATATCTTCATGATGCGGCGGATATGGTTTCGGTGCAATATCTGCCACAATAAGCTTTCTTACTTTTTCGGGATGGTCGATTGCAAATTGCATCGCAACTTTACCACCTAGTGAATGACCTAAAAGATCAATTTTATCTGCTCCAATTGCTTTGATATAAGTATATAAATCATCGACCATAGCTTCTATAGACATCTCATCGCTATGAAAACTCCGACCATGATTACGCAGGTCTAGCAGATGTACCTGCCTTTTTTCACCGAAACTGCGACCAAAAGTCCCCCAATTGTCCGACATGCCAAATAATCCATGTAAAACCACTAAAGGAATACCTGTGTTTTGTGCTCCATATATCTTGCTGTATTGTAGTTCTTCCAATGTTAATCTGTTTTAATAAATGCTTCAGTTCTTATTCAAAATTACTAAAATTAATTTATAGGGTTGTACTATAAATCCATTTGCATCACTTATATTGGTTGTAAGTGAGATCGATTTTATAATAAATATTGCTCGTAACTCCATCCTAGTAAACTGCTGCTCATATGATTTGGTAAACTGGTGCCTGCAGTATCTTTTTATGATCGCCCTACGTTTTTACATACTGTGGGAAGTAAATGGCTGAATAGATGATAGTATCAATTGCTGAAAATATTAATGTAGATTTGTACTATTAAAGAGGCTAGATGGTCTGAAGAATATATATAATAAGCAGTAATGATAGCAGATTTTTTTCGCGATTTTGAAATATTTACAGAACAGGAAATTAGTAAAGTGATTCAACTTTTTGAATTGAGGGTTTTGGATAAAGGTGATTATTTTGTTCGAGAAAATCAAAGATGTAATGAAGTCGCATTTATACAATCGGGAATTTTTCGTTCATTTTATACAACTCCTAAGGGCGATGATATTACGTATTGTTTTCGATTTCCAAATGATTTGATTGCAGCCTATTCATCTTTTATAACAGGAAATCCAAGTGTAGAAGCGATACAAGCTATTTCTCAGGTGTCACTGCTGGTGATTCAAAAAAATAAACTTGATGAATTAGTGCTTGAAAATCAGATCTGGACCCAATTTCTTAAAGTTATTGCAGAGCAGCAGTATCTTGAATTGGAAAAACGGGTGTTTCAATTGCAAAAGGAAACTGCTGCACAACGATATGCTTCTTTACTCAAAAATCAACCGCAATTTATTTTACAAATCCCGTTACACTATTTAGCTTCTTATCTCGGAATTACCCAACGTCATTTGAGCCGTATTAGAAAAGAGATCACTTTTTAGTTGTTCATGTGCTATTGATTCATAGACGTGATACCTAGCTCTTAAGTTTTATTATAAATGCATCTTTAAACCTGCAGATGCGTAGGCAGATGCTCGGAAGTAATATTCTTTATCTTGAAACATACTTTTCAATGTTCTATCTGTGATCTGAGCTGGTCGCCACAGATTCATGCCAATGGTTAGCGGTATTGATATCTTTTTTCCGATTTTTATTTCTGGGCGAAAACCAGCAATCATATATAAATGTGAAAACATTTTGTCTTTTCCTTCTTGTTGTAGTAAGGCTGTTTGCCCATTCATTTCTGCAATAAGATTCAATCTTAGGCTTTTCGTAAAATCGTATCCTACTGACATTTCTAAACCTTGCAATAGAGCTATCCTTACTGCATATTTTCCTTCGGTTTTCCAATTGAGGTAAAGGGCAAGAAAGACCATTGGGAAATTTCATTTTTATTAAGACAATTGGTAGGTACTTTACCCTTTATTTTTATTTCCAACGACGATGTGTCCACAACCACCAACTAGGGTCTTCTTGTATACTTTTTTCCAGCATGGACGCAAATTGCTTAGTTATCAATCCTTCTGAAGTTGCTGCTGCATGATCACATATCGGTTTAATATCAAGTTCCCATACTTGTTTATTTAAAGGTTTTAAGGAAACATACCCTACATAAGTATCTAACTGTCTTGCTAGTTTTTCGGCACCTGAAAACATAAAGGTCGGTTGCTGTAAAAATTCAACAGCAATTCCATTGTCGTGTCCAGGAAATTGATCAGCAATAAAAAATGTGATGGAAGGAGTTTGTTTTTCGCGTAAAAGTGTTCTTAATGCATGCTGAGCAGGTAATAGACGCATACCATGCTTTGTTCTTTTTTTATAACTTAAATAGTTAAAAATTTTGTTTTTTAAGGGTTTATACAAGGCTTGTATTGGCATATGGGTAAATTGTGGAATTTTTGCTATCACCTCCCAATTTCCGTAATGTCCCAATAGAAATATAGTTTGGCGTCGTTGTTTCTGGAGCTTACTGATGATTTCAAGTGCTGATTCCGATAATTGTACTTTTACCTGACTGGAATTAAAATTTTCCCATATAATACGGGCGAAATTTCTATAAAAATTATCACGATGCGTGTTAATTTCATGATAAGATAGGTGAGGAAAGGCACGTGCAAGATTTTGTACGCATACGCTTAGCCGATATTTGCAAATCTGTCCAATGAAATAGCCTAACATAATGATTGTGTTTTATTGTTCTGTAACGTTTTTATACTGTGATGTAATTGGTGGAAATTGTAAATTCTATGGTATCAGAAATTCAATAAGCATCCCTTTTTATCTATGACAATCGTATGCTTCTTTACCCTTATTAATTTTTATAAAGAAGTAGAGGTCTACGATTGATTGTAGTACTGTCAAGAAAATTAATCTTTATAGTCAAAACTGTTCTTAAGCGATCATTACCTTTTAGACATATGTCCTGTAAAGAGTAAGTTTTCAACGATATTTTTGTATAAAAAAAAGATGCAAAAAAATATCTTAATTATTGGAGGTAAAGGATTGGTCGGGAAGACGATTTATAGGATACTTAAATCAAGAAACCCGGATACTCATCTTTTCGTGGGAAGTAGGAAGACCGCTGTGGAAGATAATGATTTAACGATCGATGTCAATCAACCAGGTACTTTTCAGTCTATTTTAGATAAAAAAATAGATCTTATTGTGTTGAGTGTAAATGATAACGAAGACAATGTTTTACATTTTGCAGTTAAGCATCGTTTGGATTATATTGATATTACAAAACCAACTCCAGCATTAATGAAGGCATACCACGCGGTTGTAGATCATGACATCAATAGCCGAATTGTGTTTAGTTCTGGATGGATGGGGGGTATTGTCAGCGGATTAGTTAAGGCTCATATTCCTAATGATACAGATATTGAAAAGGTAGACTTATTTGTCTATTACTCCGTCAAAGATCTTGCAGGAGAGAGCTCTGCCTATTTTATGGCTGAAAATGTCGCCACTCCATTTGTACGCTATGAAGATAATAAACCCGTGCATATCACACACTTTTTAGATACTGATTATTTTGATTTTGGTTTCGGAATCGGAAGACGTCAAGTCTATAATTTTGATGTCCCTGATTTGTATATTCTCCATAAAATCGAGCATATTCCGAATGTCTCTGTAAAAATGACCTACAACTCTAAATTTATAACTTGGCTGTTGGGTGCTATGCAACGATTTGGTATATTTAAGAGGCTTTCTCTCAAGAGCAGAAGAAAAGTTTTCTCGTCCAGTGGAAATGGTGATTTATCTGTTTTCGATGTGGTGATATATGCTCGTGATGGGAAACAGAAGAAAATTAGTGTGCTGAGTGAGAAAGGTCAAGCTGAGCTGACGGCTCTATCAACTGTTTTACATATTGAATCATTATTTAATACTCATGTTGAAAATCGAATATACTTTGCCCATGAATTGCATACGAAACAAGATTTACATCATCTTCTAGTTGATTATAAAACTATAACGGTCAATGTAATTTAATAGGTAATGGAAAAGATCAGGTTTGTCTAAGAATATAAATAAATTCAATGAAAAAAATAGTGATAATAAATGGACATCCTAATGGGGATTCGTTCAATTTTGCTCTTGTAAAGGCTTATATTGATGGCGCAAAGCAATCAGGAGCTGAAATCAGAGCGATTACGATTGCAAATCTGGATTTTAATCCCAATTTGCAATTTGGATATAGTAAGCGAATGGACTTGGAACCCGATTTACTTGAGGCCTGGGAAATGATTTTGTGGGCTGATCATTTGGTTTGGGTTCATCCCGTGTGGTGGGGTGGTCTTCCTGCTATAACTAAAGGATTTATTGATCGCTTATTTTTACCGGGGATGGCTTTTAAATATCGACCCAATTCGGTTTTTTGGGATCGGCTTTTGAAAGGAAAGACAGCACATATTATTACGACTATGGATCAACCTGGATGGTATTATCATCTTATTTATGGACGACCAAGTGTCAATCAGTTGAAAAAATCAACCTTACAATTCTGTGGTGTATCTCCAGTGAAAGTAACTTATATCGGCATTGTTAAAACTTCTGATGAAAAGTTACGTAAGACTTGGATTGAAAAAGTAACGAAATTGGGAAAAGAAAATCTTTAAGTTAAAGTATTTTGAAAAATAAGGACAATAGGACATTTACAACGGTAAGCCAGCCAACTGAAAAATGAAATAGTTAGGTGCTTATACTTTCCATAAAGGGTGTACGGATAAAAATGATAAAAAAGGAGAGGTTTTATTTTTTAACAACCTCTCCTTTGCCTCAAATTAACGGTCATTAGATCGTCTTTTCAATTTGATTCTTTTTTATTAATCAGCTGTCCATCCTCCACCTAAAGATCGGTAGAGATCAACCACTGCAGCAAGTTCGGCTTTCTTAACTTGAGCAAGTTCCAATTCACTTTGAAGCATATTGCTTTGAGCTGTGATAACTTCTAAGTAAGTCGCCATACCCGTTTCAAAAAGCAGATCGGCATGCTGGATAGCTTTCTTCAATCGATTGGTTCTTTCCTGTGTGATATGCTGCTTTTCTTTTAATTTTTGTATTGATACTAAAGCGTCAGATACTTCACCAACTGCTGTAATCACTGCTTGTTTGAATCGAATGACATTTTTTTCTTGATCAATTTGTGCTATTTCATATTGTGTTTTTAGTTCACGACGTTGAAATATAGGCTGTGTGATACTACCTGCGATAGCGCCAAATAGAGATGCTGGTATATTGAACCAATTGCTGCTCTTGAACGCATTAATTCCTGCTTCGGCACTGATCACCAAGGAAGGATACATCCTTGCTTTTGCATATTGCTGATAGGCTTTAGCGCTTGTGACGGCAAGCTCTGCTTGCTTAACATCGGGTCTACGGCTCAATAGATCGGCAGGTACTCCAGCTGACCAATGGTGTGGAAGTTCAATATTTGCCAGTTTTTTCTTGATTGTAATCTCCTGTGGTAATCGACCACTCAGGATTTGAATGGCATTCTCCTGTAAATGGATCTGCTGTTCGAAATCTGGGATGAGACTCGCTGCTGCCAGACGTTGTGCATCTACCTGCTCTACAGCTAGCATACTGATATCACCAACTTCGTACTGTTGTTGGACAATGCGCAAGGTGCTGTCACTAAGACGTAGATTTTGTTGCGCAATCTCATGTAGCTGATAAAGCATAAGCAATTGGTAATATCCCTGTGCTACTTGAGAAATCAATTGTGTCTGCACTGCTTTTTTTGCTTCTTCGGTTTGTAAATAAGAAGCTAATGCTACTGTATTCTGATTCTTTATCTTTCCCCATAAATCGGCTTCCCATGATAATCCTAGTGATGCCGTATAATCTTCAACGTGGTTTTGACCTAGAAACTGTCCTAGACTTAATCCGTTCATACTATTGTTGGATGGATTGGTACTGTTTGCTTTTATCTGCAATTGCAAATTTGGCAAATAGTTAGCTTTAGCCTGTTTTAACATCAGTCTCGATGACTCGATGTTTTTGATGGCGAGCTGCATGTCTACATTTTGATGGATGGCACTATCAATCAGATCTTGTAAAATACGGTCCTGAAAGAAATCTCGCCATGGAATGGAACCGATGCTCGTTTCTTTTGTTCCTTCTTGCTGGTCACGAAATTGTGTAGGAAGGGCAGGGGCAAGATCCTTGTCGCTGATGATTTTTTCTGTTTTACAAGACCATACAACAAAGGGCAAGATGAAAGCCATCAGTATGTTTACTTTTATATTCATGTATTTCAATTTTGTCATTATTTCACTAAACATTAGTATGTGCTGGCACTCTAACACCTTCTGGTCGGTCCAATTCTTGTTGTCCAATAGGCTTTTTACTTACTTTCTCTTGTAAGTATTGGAAGAAAATAAAGAGCACTGGAATGATAAAAAGACCTAACACGACCCCACTGAGCATACCGCCTGCGGCTGCAATACTGATGGAGTGATTTCCTTGAGCAGATGGTCCTACTGCTGTCATCATCGGGATCATTCCGACGATGAAGGCGAGTGACGTCATAATGATGGGCCTCAAACGTAATTTTGCAGCTTTTAGAGCAGCACTCGCAATCGAAAGACCTCTTTTACGTCCCTGAATGGCAAACTCGACGATAAGAATGGCATTTTTGGCTAATAAGCCGATAAGCATCACCAGGGCAACCTGAACATAGATATTATTGGATATGTCTGTTAGACTAATTGCTGCAAATACGCCGAAGATTCCTGTCGGAATAGATAGGATAACCGCTAAAGGAATGATATAACTTTCATATTGCGCAGCTAACAGGAAGTAAACAAATATTAAACATAAGATGAAAATTAGAGTAGACTGCCCACCTGAAACAATCTCCTCTTTGGTCATACCTGAGAATTCGTAAGTATATCCGGTCGGAAGATGTTGTTTTGCCACCTCTTCTACCGCACGAATAGCATCTCCTGAACTGTATCCAGGTTTTGGAATCGCATTGATACCAATGGAGTTGAATAGGTTATAGCGTGATGCTGTCTCTGGACCATATACACGTGTCATGGTAACCAACGTATTGATAGGAACCATATCTCCCTGACGATTTTTAACGAAAATACCGTCCATAGAAGAGGGTTCGGTACGGTCTTTTACATCTGCCTGTACCATAACGCGGTAATACTTGCCGAATCGGTTAAAGTCTGAAGCTTGTGAGCTACCAAAGTAAGCTTGCATAGTCTGCAGAATACTTTTCGTACTGACACCGAGCTGTTCAGCCTTGATGTCATCAACCTGCAGTTCGTACTGCGGATAGTCGGCTTTGAATGTGGTAAAGGCCATCATAATTTCAGGACGTTGCATCAGTTCTCCAATAAACTGTTGTCCTACGGTACTGAATTTGCTCAGTTGACCACCAGTTCTATCTTGTAAAACCATATCGAGTCCATCAACATTACTAAATCCAGGTACAGTAGGGAAAGTGAAGACGAAAAAGTTAGCGCCTTTGATTTTAGATAATTTCTGGTTAACATCCGCCATAATGGCATTGATATCTTTTATAGCTCCCCGTTCTTTATGTGATTTGAGGAGGATAAAAGCGACCCCAGCAGATGGACTCGTTGACTGTGTTAAAATATTAAAACCAGCTAAAACGTTCAATGTTTTTGTGAAATCAGCATTTTGCAACTGTTGTTCTGCTTCGGCTAATGCGCTTGATGTGCGGTCTAAAGATGCTCCTGCCGGCATAGAAAGTGATACGGCGATAAAACCTTGATCTTCCGAGGGGATAAAACCAGTTGGAGTTTTGCGAATCATAACAACAGTCAGAAGTAAAATAACGCCCAAAGCACTAAATGCAATCCACTTATAACGAATTAAGAAGCGAAGGCTCCCGATGTAATTTTTAGTCAATCGATCAAAACCGACATTGAAGCCAGCAAAAAAGCGTTCTTTAAAATTGAGTTGCTTTTTACCAGACTGGTTATGATGTGTAGGCTTTAAAAAGAGTGCACAGAGTGCCGGGCTCAAAGTCAAAGCATTGATCGCTGAAATAACAATGGCAATGGCCAAAGTGAAAGCAAACTGCCGATAAAATACACCTGTTGACCCCTCCATAAATCCAATGGGAAGGAATACTGCCGACATCACCAAAGTAATGGAAATAATGGCTCCTGTGATTTCGCTCATGGCTGATGTGGTGGCCAGCTTAGGAGACAGATGTTCATTCTCCATCTTGGCATGTACGGCCTCGACGACGACAATCGCATCATCGACCACAATACCGATAGCAAGGACTAGGGCAAATAGTGTCAGCAAGTTAATGGAGAAACCGAACAGCTGCATGAAGAAGAATGTTCCGACAATCGCTACAGGAACTGCAATGGCAGGAATCAATGTTGATCTAAAATCTTGTAAGAATAGAAATACGACTAAAAATACCAATATAAAAGCTTCAATTAAGGTATGCTTCACTTGATCGATGGATTGGTCCAGAGCATCTTTCGTATTATAAAGTACTAAGTATTTTACACCTTTTGGAAAGCTCAGTGATGCTTTTTCCATAAACTCCTGGATCGCAATCTGAATTTCATTGGCGTTGGAACCTGCCAATTGCATTACACCAATATTAAGTCCTGGCTTACCATTGATGCGAGTGTGGCTGGCATAGGTATAAGAACCCAATTCAACACGGGCAACATCCTTCAGCCTTAAAACCGAACCATCTGTATTGGAACGGATAATGATATTTTCGTAATCGCTTGGCTGATTTAGTTTTCCTTTGTATTTGATCACAAATTCAAAAGCCTCTTTACTACTTTCTCCGAATTTTCCGGGAGCAGCTTCAACGTTTTTATCCTGAATGGCCGCCATTACTTCCTCTGGTGTCAGTTTGTAAGTCGCCATCTGATTAGGTTTGAGCCATACACGCATCGAATAATCTTTACTTCCACCAAAAGGCAGAGCTTGACCTACTCCGGGGATACGTTTAAGTTCAGGAATAATATTGATCTGCGCATAGTTGGTAATAAAAGTTTGATCGTATTTACTTTCGTCTTCGGTATACAGATCTAAAACCATGATCAGACTGTTTTGCTGTTTTGCGGTCGTGATCCCTGCCTGTACGACTTCGCTAGGAAGTTGGCTGGTCGCTTGGGAAACACGATTTTGAACATTGACTGCCGCTTGATCAGGATCAGTTCCTAATTTGAAATAAACAGTAATCATCAGGGATCCGTCATTACTAGCTGTGGAGCTCATGTAACTCATATTTTCTACACCATTGATGGACTCTTCTAAAGAAGGGGCTACGGCACGAAGTACCGTCTCGGCATTTGCTCCGGGATAAAGCGCCGTGACCTGTACTGCGGGTGGGGCAATATCTGGGAATTGTTGTAAGGGAAGTTTTAGGATCCCGATGATCCCCAATATGACGAGCAGAATGGAGATAACTGTAGCAAGTACGGGTCTTTCTATAAATTTTTTAAACATTTTGGTTGTCGTATTATGTTTTAGTTGATGCTGTCTTTCGATAATGCTTGTGGGGTGATCACTTGACCATCTTGAAGCAAATCAATGCCTTTATAGACGATACGGTCTCCTTCTTTAAGGCCGTTACTCACGAGGTAATTTGATCCGCTTTTGCCGATGACTGTGATAGGCTGTTGCACTACTTTGTTTTCTTTGTTAACCGTATAAACGAAAATTTTATCCTGCATCTCGAGTGTTGCCATTTGTGGTACCAAGAGGGTATTGTCATATTTCTTCTGTAATCGTACACGACCTGTATTTCCATTTCTTAAAACTCCTTCGGGGTTTTTGAAAGTAGCTCGTAAAGTAATGGCTCCTGTATTTTTGTCAAATTGACCGTCCACCATATCGATCTTTCCAACCTGATCATAAATACTTTGATCGGATAGCACCAAGTTGATAGGAGGGAGGTTGTTCAATTTTTGCTGTAGGTCGTTACCCGCTGTATTATTTTTAAATGCGATGAAATCGTTTTCACCAAGAGAGAAGTAAACGTGCAGATCTTGTACATTGGATAGTGCTGTTAAAGGTTGGGAATCAGCTGGACTAACTAAACTTCCCTGTTTTTTTTGTAATCTTCCGATGTATCCATCTGTCGTAGCACGGATCAAGGTATATCCAACATTGATTTTAGCTGATTCAATTGCTGAAATGGCCAATTGTACATTTGCTTGAGCGGCATTACGGGCACTAATTGCTGTTTTGAGCTGAAAATCTGTTAATACCTTGTTGTCGACCAAGCGTGTCTTTTTTTCTACTTCTAATGTAGCATTTTCTAATGCTGCTCGGGCAGAGAGTAAATTGGCTTTCGCCTGATTAAGTTGCTCTTGATATGGGCGATCATTGATTTTGAAGAGTGCTTGACCTTTCTTAACTTTTGCCCCTTCATCTACAAAGATGCGGTCTAAAATACCCTCTACCTGTGGTCTGATTTCAATATTGGCAGATGCCTCAATACTAGCAGGATATTCTTGATAGACCGTTTCCTGACCGCTTGCAATGGTCATCACTGGTAAGCTAGCAGGTGGTGGAGGTATAGTTTTGCTCGTTCCTGTAGTGCAGCTGTATAAGAAAATTGCCGATAGAAGATAAAGATACTTTACTGCATTAGATTGTTTAACACTGTTAAGTAGAGGCGCATAAATTTTCTTAAAATCTAGTAATAGATGTGTTTTCATATTGTATTAAAAATTGATATATGGTATATTTAACGCTGTTAGATTTTTTAACGTTGTATTATTTTGGGTAAAAAAAAACTAATCAGTGAGTGAACGCGTGATTCCGTAAATCGCATCTTTTAAAACTTGTTGATTGGTAATATCTCCATTACCTTGATTAACCAGATTGATCGATATCAATCCATGTATAATCGACCAGTATGTAAAGTACTTTCTACAGATCAATTCTTCTGATGGATTTTTTTCTTTCATAATCTCGCGGATGACATCGCTGATCATCTTACCGTGTGATTCGGCACATTTATATGTTTTTTCAAATCCACAGCATGCAGTTCCAACTCCAAACATTAATTGATAAAGTTCGCGTTCTTGAAAGGCAAAATCCCAATAGCTAAACCACATCGCTTCCAATTGTTTTTCGAGATCAGTTTCTGTAGATTTTGCTTCTCTTACTTTTTGAGCAAGGAGTCTGTAACCTTGGTTAGCAAGTTCTGTTAAGATGGCATCTTTGTTTGCAAAATATTCATAAATCATGGGAGCCGTATATTCGATGATATCGGCGATCTTACGCATGCTCAATGCTTGCCATCCTTCTTCTTTTACAATCTGAAGAGAGGCGTCAAGAATATTGCTGCGGTTTTCGTCTTTAAGACGTTGTATGCGATCTTTACTAGCCATGCTTTATTAGCATAAATGATTTAACAGTGTTAGGACAAAATTGTGATTTTTACTTTTTATTTGTGACATCTCAAAGTCATTAAATAAAATTGTGTACTAAGATGCCTTCAGGTTTATATTAAGCTGTATTTTCTCATTCTTAAATTTATTTTCAAGCAGTTGTATATTAATTATTTATCACCTGTTTATTTCTGGTATTTCAAACTAAAGGTTGTATGATAGTGTGAAATCGAATAGATATTTTAAGCCTTTCAATGTTTGTACATTATTTAGATTAATTAAAAATAGATTTGAATTATTGCATGTTTTTGCATTACATTTGCATTATTTAGAACTAATTTAAATAATTGTGCGTTTATCTGCGTTTTCTTTCGGGAATTTATATAAGTGTTCTTCACTTACATGGTTACTTTTAATTGCAATTATTCATGTACAGGCTCAAACTGCTTGGATAAAAGGAAAAGTATTGGATGCCAAAAAGCAACCACTATCTGGAGCTAGTGTTCGTCTAGATCAGCAAGAATTATCAGTATTAACTGATCGCGAAGGCGAATATAATATCAAACTTCCAAATAATATTACACTTAAAGATGTAATTCTATCCGTTTCATACATCGGAAAAAAGGGTCAGGAAGTAAAAATACTATTGGATGCTCCAATAAAAATTCAAAATTTTACACTTCATGATGTCAGTTTAGCCTTAGATGAAGTTGCTGTACAAGCAAGTGCGGGTAAATTGAGTAATTCATCGATGGTCTTTGATAGGGAAATGATAGAACGATATCCTGCCCTGAGTTTAAATGACTTATTAAATCGTCTTCCGAACCGTAAAAATTCGGCACCTTCTGTACAAGAAATGCAAAATCTGGCACTTCGGGGTGCTTTTCGGGCTACAGCTGGAGGAACGCGCAATGTAAATGAACTGAATAATGCTTTTGGGGTTGCAATCATTATGGATGATATGGCTCTGAGCAATAATGGAAATATGCAAGGTCGTAATCCGGGAATATTCGGAATGGGGAATGCAACGAATTATATCAGGCCGTCTGATTATGGGTTGACAGGTAGTAAACCAAATATATCTTACTCAGGTGAAAATGTATTTGGAGGTATTGACCTTCGTCAAATCCCAATTGAAAATATTGAACGGGTGGAGGTCATATCTGGTGTGGCTCCTGCACGATATGGTGATATATCGAATGGTGCTGTGATTATAGAACGTCAGGCTGGTATAACACCTACTTCTTTTCGTGTACAGGTACGTAGTAATGCAACTTCTTATGGCTTATCCAAAGGTACTTCTCTTGGAAAAAAACTCGGTATGCTCAATATGGATCTTGGTTATGTTAAATCATATGCCGATAATAGAGACAAGTTGAAGCAGTATGATCGGATCTCGGGAAGTATGATCTGGACAAATTTTTACGGACAAGAAAATCGACTGAAACAAACTTTCTCAGGTACATACAATAAAGTCATCGATCGTGTGAATGTTGATCCTGATGATCCGACGGAAGCCGCTATATCTTTTGGATCGTGGTCATGGAATGCTGCCAGCCGTACATCGTATCGAGTAGATGGGGCTTTTATTAAAAATATTAATTTCAATGCTGGTATAAGTTCTTCTATACAGCAGACCAATCGTGCACATTACTATAATGACGCTGTGGTCCTTTATACTGATTCTTTAAAAACTGGAATTGTTGAAGGGCAATATGCATCTGGTCAGTATATAGCCTATGATCAAGTTGATAACCGACCACTTAATCTAAATGGTCGATTAGAAGCTAATGCTGCAGCGATTACGGGTAATGTTCTTCATCGGATCAATTTTGGTGCTAATTATAGTTATGATATCAATCGTGGACTGGGTCGTATTGCTGATCCATCTATGCCGAAGAAGGATCTGGGTGCTCGGTCAGAAAGATATTATGATTTTTCTTTGATTCATGCTTTACATAATATCGGTATTTATGCCGAAGATGCGATGCGCAGTAAATTGTTTGGACGGGACATCGCTGTGCGTGCAGGTATGCGTTTAGATATCATGAATGGCCATGCATCTTTTTCTCCTCGTACTAATATTAATTATATGTTGTCAGAAACGGTGAACTTTGGTTTAGCATATGGTTTGGCATTCAAATCTCCGGGGATCGCACAGCTCTATCCAGGACCTGTATTTAATGAAACTATCTTACTAAATGCGTACAATGGAAAAGAAAGTGAAAGTTTAGCTTTAATCTATTTACGTCGCTATGAAAAAGATAGTAAAGATCTCAAAAGTAGTTTGGGGCAAACTTTGGAATCTTCCATATCTTGGAATAAGAATGGTCATAATCTGCGTACAAACTTCTTTTATAAGAGAAATAGCCGTGTGATCAGTACGGTAAATGAACGTAGCATGATTACTTTACCGACTTATACTGCTGCTACGGTAGCTGGTCAAAAACCTATTGCTGTAGAATCAGGTACACGCAATTATCTTTTTTCGAATTTATATTTTAGTAATGATATTACAATATCCAATTTCGGAACGGAGATCATGTATTCGATGCCGCGAATTTCACCTATCATGACTATTTTTTCTGCTACTGCGGGGTTTACCATGTCAAATTCGTCTTCTAAATCTCCTAGTGAAATGGACTTTAATGAGGGCAAAACAGCGATGGATGATGTGGTGTTGGGGCTATTTCCTTCTCGATCGACCACATCTTACTTGAGCAGGGCACAATTGCGCAGTTCAACACATATTCCTGCTTTGCGCTTAATTATTGAATTGAGTGCGGATTGTGAATTATTGAATTATTCTAAAGTTTCTTATGATGATTTAATACCAGTAGGGTACTATACACGTGATTATAATTATCACACGATCAGTAATTTTAATCTAGAAGATAAGATACATCAGGAACTTTTTGATGGTCGCAAGAAAGAAGCTGATCTTGCCAATCAAGATAAAAACTTTGTGTACTGGAATTTTAATCTGAATATGGCAAAGGAGATCGGTAAGAATATTTATTTGTCTTTCAATGTTTATAATTTCTTGGATTATCAGCCACGATTTTATAAAGTCGAAGCTACATCTGTCATGGCACCAAACTCGTCACCAAACTATGGAGCGCAATTGACTTATAAATTTTAATATCATTAATCATGAAAATACGTTACTTTATTCCAATAATATGTCTTTTGATTTTTTCTTGTCAGCGAGACCGTATTCCAAAGATGGAGCCTGTAGATTTGAATTTGAATCTGAGTTACGCTTCGGAGGAACTAAATGGAAAATTGGAGCTGAATACAGCAAAGGTTACTGTAACCAATCTGTCAACAAATGTGAGAAGTACTTATTCTCCTCAAGATGCCGCTGTAAGTATTGAGAATCTAAAACCAGGAAATTATGATATTGATGCTTCAATTACAATCTCCAAAGAGCAATATACTCAAGTAACTGGTCTTGAAACCGCAGAAGATGTGACTTTCAATTTTTCTTTTAAAAAATATAACCTCATCCGATCAACTACCTTGGCTCTGGAACTGGTTGCTGGTACTGTAGGAGATTTTGTCATCAAGCAGGTATATTATGCAGGGTCAGATCAAAAAAATGGGGCATTATATCGCGATCAATTTTTTGAGATCCAGAACAATACTGATCGGATTCTATATGCCGATAGTCTATATTTTGGTCGTATATATGGAAGACAGTCGATCACAACAGATAAAGAATACTATCAGTCTAATGGACAGTTAGATTGGAGTAAGTCCGAAAATATGACTATAGGAAATGAGGCTAATACCGACTATGTTTATTTAAGAGATTTATTTATGATTCCGGGTGATGGCCATACTTATCCCATAGATCCTGGAAAAAGTATTGTTATTGCACAGAATGCACTGAACCATAAAGTGCCATTTGTTGGGAATAATGGTGTGGAAACACCCATTAGAGATCCTGAATTGACAGTAGATTTAAGCAAGGCTACTTTTGAAACTTATTTTGGAGATATACCGGGGAAGAAACCATTTGCTTCCGATATCAATAATCTGGATGTACCTAATGTGGAGGTATTGGATTATGTGGGCAATGATTGGATTTTAGATAATCCTGGACGGGATGGATATGTGATCTTTAAGCGATCTAATCGGGAAGAAGTGCTAGCATTAAAAGATTACGCTGTACCTTCTTTAAAAGCACCAGCTGCTTCAGAGAAAACCTATAGACAATTGCCTACCAGTTGGATCATGGACGCGTTAGAAATCCAACCGAATACAGCTGGTGCGCGTTTACCGAAGAAGTTAGGACCTTCTCAAGATGCTGGATTTAGTTTTGTCCCTTTAGGAGCTTACTCTTCACAGGCTGTGATTCGTAAAACAGAGGGAAATAATAATGGTGTGATCAAGTTAAAGGATACCAATAATTCTACGGAAGATTTTGTGTTCATCAAGGCTAATCCTTTTGGTTTTGCAAATTAGATAAAAAAAGATATCTAGATTTCTAAATCTTAGAAATCTAATATTAAAAAGAGCTGTTTAAATGATAGATATAAAACAAATTGTGATATTAACGGGACTGTTTATGACTGTGTCAGTAAGCTATGCCCAATCACAAACTGAATCTGTATTAGATTCAGTTACAGCAGAAACCTACTGGTATCGACCAGAATATGTCATGATGCATGACATGGCGGTTCGAAATCGGGTTTGGTTACCAAATGAAACAAAGAATAAAACGTCAATATTAGGTGTTTCTCAAGCCTTTAATAAAGGAGAATTTCAGCCTGCTCAAGGCGCTGATAAAGTCAGCCAATTTGGTGTTTATACAGAAGGAAAAACGCAATGGAAGAATACCGATTTTTGGGGACGATTTTCATATGATCGCAGCTCTGAAGATAGTACGGCCATGCGTCATCAAACAAGATGGAATGTCGATGCACCTTTTTATTTTGGATCGCTCCGAAAAAATAAATACAATCGGGAGACTTATAAATTGGATGCTGGTATACAGCGGGCTTTTTTTGATAATCGTCTGCCGGTTTCCCTTGCAGTTGATTATCGTCTAGGTTCCCATTACTCCAATAATGATCCCAGAGGAAATCTCAATGATATGAACCTGCAGTTTGAAATGACAGTAGGGCACAATCTACCGAAATGGTCATATCATATCAGCGGTATTTGGGGTTATGGTTCAGAACGTGCGGAGGTAGGCTATAAAAATGATAAGTATACGACCAATACTGATGATCCTTTATACGTTAATTGGGTGATGAACGGTTTTGGGAATGCAGAAGAACAATTAAAGCAAATCAATTACTTTGATGTAATAGATCATTATGGGGTAGGTTTCCATATACTACTAAAGCCCAATACTGCAAATAAGATATATTTTAATGGTCGATATGTAAACGAGAAGCAATCGTTTAGAAAAAACGATAATTCGGTACAAACCTATCAGTTGCTGAATGATTATAGTAAAGATATCGGTGAAGTGGAGATACTTTGGTCTAGGCAGTTTGATGATCGCCGCTCAATGAAATGGCTGATCATGGCAAAGACTGAAAGTGGGGATGATTTTAATTATAGCTATATGGCCAATAGTTATGTGTACCAAAAGGATCAAGCTATGCTTAAAGGGCAATATAATCTAGCTTCAGTTCAACTAACAGGAAACTTAAGTTGGTCAAATATGAAAAAAATGGATGGGGCTACCGATAATCTAATGGATTTAACACAATTGCAGTCGGGTATCGCATTATACCGTACTTTTAAAATAACAGATCAATTTAATATATTGGGGAAATTGGGTTATCAAAGAAAATGGTCTCCTCAACATGAGCTTGAGGTACCCGTGCTGAATTCGGCTAATTTTGCAAAACAGATACTTTATCAGGATTATTTATATGAGACTGCATCAAGCAATATCTGGAGTACAGCATGGGTATGGACGAGCCATCGACCTCGTAATAATTTTTCTGTACAGTTTCAGGTAGACTATCAAAGGCGTGGCGAACTGGTTCCGATTCACTTCAATATTGAAGATAGTATAGGAAAGGATTGGTACATGGCCAAATTAGGTGTTTCTTATTTGTTTTAATAAGAAATCTTTGATAGAATAAATTGGACAATAGTAGTGAATGCCTTAATTTTGGCTTAAGATCATGATGAAGAAGAAAACTGTAATTTTTGCTGGTATATTGGGGATGGTAGGTTTGCTATCGATGAAGGGACAGCAGCGCGCAATTGATGAAGAAATTGATGGGCTTTATCGTCGTCCAGTGTCTGAATGGCCCAAACCGACGATTGATAGTGGGGTAAATTGGAAAGAGTTCAAATCTTTACCTAGGCTCGATACCAGTTATTTTTCTTTGATGGAAAGACCTGATGTGAAATTGGGAAAACTATTGTTTTTTGATCCTATTTTATCAGGGAGCAATCAGATCTCTTGCAGCAGCTGTCATAATCCCCAAACTTCATGGGCTGATCATTTGACGGTTTCGGTAGGGAATGATCATCTTGTAGGAACCCGTAATACACCTTCTTTATTAAACGTATATGCTCGTAAAGATCTTTTTTGGGATGGACGTGCCAAGTCGTTGGAGGAGCAGGCTTTGGCACCTATTGAAGCGCATCATGAAATGGATATGGATCTGACGAAACTGATTCCTAAACTCAAGGCTATTCCTGCATATACAAAATTGTTTGTTGAAGCTTTTGGTGATGAAGATTATTCAATGCCTGAAGTCCTAAAAGCTCTTGGTAGTTTTCAACGTACCTTAACGAGTAAAAGAAGTCGCTTTGATGAATTTCTGGATGGTAACTATAAGGTGCTCTCCCAACAGGAGGTGCGAGGATTACACCTATTCCGCACAAAAGCACGATGCATGAATTGCCATAATGGTCAATTCTTAACAGATGATAGCTTCCATAATATTGGATTGACCTATTACAAAAGAAAGTATGAAGACCTGGGGCGTTATGAGGTGACGAAAGACCCTGCAGATGTTGGCAAATTTAGAACTCCTTCGCTTAGAGATGTCATGAATACCGATCCTTGGATGCACAATGGTCTATTTGATAATATTACGGGTTTATTAAATATGTATAACAGTGGCATGCAGATGAATACGGCTACACCAGAACAGAAGGAGAAAGATCTGCTCTATCCACTGACAGATCCTTTGATGAAGAAGTTGAATTTAACTCAGGATGAGATTGGAGATATTCAATCTTTTTTACAGGCTATAACAGCATCTAAATACAGGATGAATCGTCCGGATAGTCTGCCGCGATAAAGTTTTGACAGAAGCTATTCATTCAATTGCCATTTACAAAAAAACCATTCTCATTGAGAATGGTTTTTTTTGTGTTAAAATATTTGTAGCGTTTTGGACTGCTTATTTTTTTATAGATAGTGATCGGTATAATCAGAATCTACTATTTGTTCCACCATAATTTATTTGTGATCAAATCATCGCCTTGCTGTGCTAGTGCAGCTTGATAGTTGGCTTTGTTGGTACTTTGCTCTTTTATTGGATATACCAAACGGCTAGGGATAGCATCTCCGACCTCAGGATTGAAGGTGTAGGTTACTTGTTTACCTTCAACAAGACCACTCCATACCACATCTCCTTTTTTGATCAAGTATAGTGGATATCCTGTACGTCTCACTTCTGACCAAGACTCGATACTTTGGTTAAAGAGTGCCAAGTATTTTTGCGATAGCACACGTTCTTTGTTGGCTGCAGGAAGCTGATCTAGATAAGCTGTAATGTCTGTTGCTGATACCCCCCATTTCTCTAAAGATGCACGTGTGCCATTTAGATATTGAGTTTGATCCCAATTGTTATTTTCGGATAGTAAGAAAGCTACTTCAGCATATTCCAATAATACCTCGGCATAGTCAGCCGCATTGATAATATCTCCAGGTAAAGAGACTTTGTCTATCGGGAATAAGTTACCAGCAGCTAATGGTAGTCCATAAGGTTGCCCAAAATAACTACCGTTTTCGGTCGTTGGTTTTGCATATTTCGCTAGTCTTGGATCTGCTGTACTAAAAGGGCCTCTTTTCCCCTGTAGAGCTTCTACGATAACATTGGAAATAGCAAAATCTTTTCGATTTGCTGTAACTGTTGCCCGGTATAATGGTGCTTCATTTGGAGAAGTCTTAGAATATTTAAATACAGCATTGTCACTATTGGAGGTAAATACACCTTTTTTAACGGCATCTGTGATATGTGATGTTGCTAAAGATGCATCTTTAGTCTTGATGCGATTTGCTATACGTAAACGGAGAGAATTGGCAAATTTCGCCCATTTACCATTTTCGCCTTTGTAAATAACATCAGATGTGCCAAATGTTTTTTCTGCTTGATATTTGATTAATGTATCAGCAGCTTGTTGCAGCTCATTCAGGATATCTTTATAAATTTTCTCTTGACTTGCATATTTAGGCGTTAAATTGTCCGGATCCTGTTGTAAAGCTTCAAAGTCAGTGTCCGTATTACCATATGATTGGTAAGGAATATTGCCGAAAACATCTGTTAGAGAGTGAAATGCATATGATTTTAAGATACGTGCAATCGCAATTTGATTGGCGTTAGTTCCCGCAGTTCCTGCTGATGCTAATGCTTTTGTGCTTTCAGCTGAATTTAACTTGATGATTTCATTCAAATTATTTAAAGCTTTGTAGGTAGCGGTCCAATAATTATCTGAATAACTTGTTGGAATTTGATATCTGGATGGATCTGTGTAAATATTTTGACTAAAGTATTGTGTAAAAAGTTGTGCTCCTCTCAAGCTGATATCTTCACTTCTTAGAGCATTGACTAATTGCTTTTCTGCTGTAATCAATAATGTTGGTGTGGTTACCAAAGCAGGGCGATTCGGATCTGTATTGATATCGCTCAATGTTGATTTCGAACAAGAGCTTATAGCGAATAGACTTAGACCGATTAGAGTTGTATATAACAAATATGTGTTTTTCATTTTTTCTAGAATTTAAGATTAACATTAAAGCCATAAGTCACAGGAGTAGGGATATTACCTCCTTCTATTCCTTGTACATTGCCTCCACTGGAAGTAAACTCAGGATCAATGTATTTGCTCTTGGTATAGATGTTCCATAGGTTTCTGCCATAGATATTAACCCCTACATTTTTAATCAGTTTACTATTTGTAATAGGGAAGTTGTATCCTAGTGTTACTTCTCTCAATTTAATGAAAGTTGCATCGAAAATAGAAAAAGCAGTAGGACCGTTGTATTCATTTCGTGCCCATTGTTGTGCTGTAATGTTCGTAGTGTTTTCACGAATATTCGTTACTTCGTAAGTCCCGTCGCTGTTAAAGGCAACATTTGCTTTAACACCATCTAACGTTACGCCTGTCTCACGGATATTATTGGCTGCTGTTTTATCCAAAATACCGGAGTACATACCTACTTTATAGGTTTGTGAGAAGAACTTTCCGCCCACACGTCCTGCAACTAGAAATCCTAGATTGAATCTTTTGTAACGGAAGCTGTTTTGGAAGCCAAATGTATAGTTAGCTAATATAGAACCTAATGGCACCAATTGAGAAGTTTTCATAAAAGTACCATCTTCTTGAACAACACGTTCTCCATCTGGAGTATAAACAAAGTCGTATCCCAGAAATTGTCCGTAGGATTCACCTTCACGTGCGACAAGCTCGACTAGGGTGTTGCTTAAACTTAAAGTATTGACTTGTTCATCCAATTTAATTACTTTGTTTTTGTTTTTTGCCCAATTGATGGTTGCATCCCAAGAGAAATTTTCGGTTTTGATAGGCGTTCCATTTAATACGACTTCAATACCTTTATTATTGATTTTTCCAGCATTAAATATTTTGTTGGAATATCCAAAGGAGGATGAAACAGGTACTCCAAGTATTTGATTTCTAGAGTTATTGTTGTAGTAAGTAACATCTAGTCCTAATCTGTTTTTAAAAAATTGCAAATTTAAACCTGTTTCCCAAGAGCTTGTAATCTCAGGTTTAAGAGAAGCATTTGGTTTTGTATTTGGTAAACTGTAACCTGGAGTTCCTTCGAATGCTTGCTCTGCATCATACACTTTATACAATTGATATGGATCTGTATCATTACCAACTTGTGCCCAACCAAGACGTAATTTACCAAAGCTCAACCAATCCAATTGTTTAAATACTGGTAATTGTGAAAATACAAAACTACCAGTCAGCGATGGGTAAATAAAGGAATTATTTTCTACAGGAAGAGTAGATGACCAGTCATTGCGAATAGTTCCATCCAAGTATAAAAGATCATTATAACCTAGTGAGAAACTCCCATAAATAGAAGCTATACGGCGATGATATTTGAAATTATCTATTTTAACTGCAGAAGCATTTTTTAAATTATAATAGTTAGGAAGAATTAATCCTCCTTGTGTAATAGCGTAATCATTCTTACGTTGTTGATCACGTAGATTGGCACCTACATTAGCAATTAGGGAAAATTTATCCCAATTTTTTTTTGCAGTAGCTAAAAATTCGTAATTATATTCATTTAGTTTATTACTCATTTCTTCGTATTGAGAAGTACTTCTAGAATATACCGCAATACGGTCTTGAGATTGGAATGAATAAATATCGCCATGTACTTTAGCCCCTAAGGATAACCAATTGTTAACATCATATTGTAGACCAATGTTTCCATAAAAGCGGTCTCTACTGTCTTCCATGTAAGATTCATATGCAGACCAATACGGATTGTCGATAAAACGAGTCGCTTCGGCTGCAGTTGTATTTTGCCAGCCTGTGCGGTTCCATGCTAGTGGTGTTCCATCTGCACGTTTGTAGTTTTCAAGTATTTTATAGTCGACTTGTACAGCACCCCATTGGAAAGCTTCTAATATAATATTTCTATTTGATGCTCCTGTCCAAGGACGACCAACAGAAGAATTACGGATATAATTAAAGTTAGAAGTAACTTTAATTTTACCTAATTGTGTACCTCCAGAAAAGTTAAACGTATTTCTTCCTAAGCTGGAATTTGGTACTGTACCCGTGACGTTTTTATTCGTGTAAGAAAAACGATAGTTTGTATTACCTGTACTACCAGCAATAGCAAAATTATTGGTATTAGCTATCCCTGTTTTGAAAAAGTAGCTCACATCGTTTTTTGGATACAACCAAGGTGATGGATTCAAATAATTTGCTTCATCCTCTGGATTGAGATTATACCATTGCAATACAGGGGTACCATCTAGTTTAGGACCCCAACTTTCATCGGAAGCATAATCAACGATTTTATAATCCTTTCCATTGATATTTTGAGTTTGAAAACTAGTAGAATATCCTTGACCATAAAGATGCTGACGTTTTGGTAAGCGTGTGACATTTTCAAAATCTAGACCTGTGTTTACCGAAATATCAACCTTTTCACCTTTTGATGCACGCTTCGTAGTGATTAAAATTACACCATTAGCTGCTCTAGATCCATACAATGCAGCAGCTGAGGGACCTTTAAGGACAGAAATATTTTCAATATCATCAGGGTTAATATCCTGAATCATATTACCTACATCTTTCCCAGCACTTCCATTAATAGTCGAACTTGAATTGAGATCCGTATTGTCGATAGGTGTACCATCTATAACATATAAAGGTTGGTTATTTCCTGAGATGGAATTGATTCCACGTAATAAAACATGTGATGACCCCCCCATGTTGCCACCTGATGTGGTCACTTGAAGTCCAGCGACTTTACCTGATAAGGCGCTAAGCGCATTGGTCGGACGTGTTTGCAATTCAGTCCCTTTTACTTCCTGTACGGCATATCCTAATGATTTCTTTTCTCTCGATATTCCCAATGCAGTGACGACAACTTCGTTGAGCTGTGAACTGGTAGGTGCTAACTTTATCGTTGTTAAACCTGAAATGTTTGCTTGAATCGTTTTAGTTTCAAATCCAATGTATTGTACTTGTAGTGTAACCGTATTTTCGTTTGATGGAAATTCAAATAGACCATTTGAGTCTGTTTGAATTTGTTTTTTACTATTAATATCGGTAATCGTAGCACCTTGAATAGCAGTATTGTGCTCGTCAACTACTTTTCCTTTTATGGTAGATTGTGCGTATAGTGTGCTTGAGCTGAGGCAAAGCGCTGCTGCTACGACAAAATTTGTTGTATTTTTTGTCATGTTAATAAGATTGTAATATATGAAGTGAGGTAGTTTTGTTGTCGGAGATATTTGTATATAATTAATCTTAAATACCTCCTAGGAGCATTCGTTTTACATACATACAGGTAGCATATTTTGTCATTATTTATTGTTAATGGTGCAAATATATAAAATCCACCTGATAAGTAGTCTTTGTTTTGTGATTTTTCGTTAAAAAAATGTTAAAAAGTGCCTTATTTACTTTTAAATGGCATTTTGTAAATGAGTTGGGTTTAAATATGCCATCTTATTCATGCTTGTACATGATTTAAAAAAAGCCGATATCTAGAGATATCGACTTTTTTGGATTTTTTTTATTTTCAAAATATCTCTCTTATCTCGCACCTGGAGGACAGTGCTGTTTTAAATAGTTGGTAAACAAAGTTTTTAAATGTAGAGATGTTCCAGCTCCCTCACTAATAGAATGACTTCTGTTTGGATAGGACATCAATTGAAACTGCACGTTGTTTTTTACTAACTCATTGATGAGAACTTCGGCATTTTGATAATGGACATTATCATCTCCAGTGCCGTGGATATAAAGTAAGCTACCCTTGATATTTTTTGCATATTTTAAAGGTGAACCATTTTGAAAGTCTGCTAAATTCTCTTGAGGTAATCCCATATATCTTTCTTGATAAACATTGTCATATAACAACTGATCTGCTACAGCCGCAATAGCTATTCCTGTTTTGTAAATATCAGGATACTGCCCCAGAAGATTTAGCGTGCTAGATCCACCGCCGCTCCAGCCCCATACTGCGACGCGTGAACTATCGACATAAGGCCATTTTAGAATTTCTTTGGCGCCCATTGCTTGGTCTCTAATATTGAGCTGCCCAATCTTACGATAGATGCTTTTTCGCCATTGACTGCCTTTTGGCGCAGGTGTACCTCGATTTTCTAAAGATATATAGATATAGCCATCTTTAGCCATACTTCCTTGATATAAATGATTCATACCAGCACCAAAGTTATCTAGGACAGTTTGAGATGCTGGCTCACCATATACCATAAATACAACAGGGTATTTTTTATTTGGATCAAAATGAAGTGGTTTGACCATCCAACCATCTAATTCTATATGATCGATCGTTGTTATTTTAAAAAATTCAGCGATACCATTTTCAGATTTTTTGGTTAAAGACTCACTAAAATCGACCAATGTTTTGTGATTGGGCAACTCGATTACCGCATTTCTTTTATATTCTTTATGGTTATTAAAATCGAAGATCGCTATTTTCCCATTCTTAGCGATATCATATTCACAAGTGCCTGCATATCCTGCTGGAGTTAATCTTTTTGGTGTACCACCTTTAGTGGAAACTGAATATAGGTAATTTTGTGTGGCATTAGTAGGTGATGCACTAAAGTAGATCGTTTCCCCTTTGGTATCCATTAACTTTAGATTGATGATATCGTAGTCTGCTTTTGTAATCAATTTTTCATTGCCCATGAGATCAATTTGATATATTTTACGCCAGCCATCTTTTTCCGAAACCCATATAAAAGCTTTGCCATTTTGAATCCAATCCCAACCTGATGGATCATTATTATTCCATCGTGATTTGATATCTATCCACGAATCACTTGTTTCAGTATAAATATTCTTATGGGTATTATTTGCTACATCGACTAAGTAAATTTTACTTTCGTTTTGTTTGCGATTAAGTTGCTGCAATATTATTTGTTTGCTATCCAAACTCCATTCCATACGAGGAATATAGTGTTGAATAGCATCTCCAGGAACATGTACAGGTGTCGTAGCATCTGTTGTTAATTGGTAAGTCCATATAGTGCATGCACTAGGTGCTTGACCGACTTTTGGGTATTCGATAGGTATCGTATAAGAATAGATGCTGTCGGTATTGTTGATCATTAAAAAGTTGCGTATCGTGCTGGCATCCAATTTCCAGTAGGCAATAGCATTTCCGTCCGGAGACCACCGAAAACCATCTTTGCATCCAAACTCTTCTTCATACACCCAATCAAACGTCCCATTAATGATGCGGTCTGTTCCATCTTTTGTGATTTGTTTTATGGTTCCAGTTGCAAGATCTTCAATATAAATATTGTGATTGGATTTATTAACATAAGCCACTTTTGTCCCCTGAGGATTGAATTTTGCAAACATGAGTTGAGAAGGAGGGAATGTTTTTCCAAGTTGGGTCAATTGATTTGTCTTTTTTTGATAAACCCAATAATCTCCTCTGGTTTCTTCACGCCATACCCTTTTGCTATTGGTATAAAGTAAAATATGCTCTTTATCTGGTGAAATGGAGAAATCACTTATTTTTAATGCAGCCGATTGCCCCTTGGGTACGAGTGCTGCACTTGGTAAAAAAATCGTGCGTTGTGCATTTATTGGGTTGACAATTTCGATTCCATTGTCAGAAAATTCATAATAATGACCACCATCTTCAGTCCAAAGTCGCTGTGCCAGGAGCAAGTTTGGGATATAACACAATAGGGTGAAAAAGAATATAATACGTAGTTTTTTCATTTCTTATTTTGATTTTTTAGTCTGTGCCTAAATCTTTTAATGCATATATTTCATCGATTTCTCGTTCCAAATATTTTCCAAGACGATGATATCCTGAATCTTGGATGACATAATTATCTTCTATGCGGATACCTCCAAAGTCAAGGTGCTTATTGAGCAGATCGTAATTAATAAATTCGTGATGCAAATTTTGCTGTGCCCACATTTGACTAAGTTCGGGTATGATATAGATACCGGGTTCTACTGTTACTACGTTACCTGCCTCTAATTTTTTTCCTAATCGTAAAGATTTTATGCCAAAGGTTTTGGTGTCTTTTGGCTCGTCTGCGGTGTATCCCACATATTGTTCGCCAAGATCTTCCATATCGTGTACATCTAGTCCTAGCATATGACCTAAACCACATTGGAAGAATAAAGCATGGGCATGTGCCGCGACAGCATCTTGCGCGTTTCCTTTCATGAAACCAATCTGGATTAATCCTTCAGCAAGTGCTTCGCAGGCTTTTAAATGGATGTTTTTAAAAGCAACTCCTGGCTTTAACGCTGCTTCAGCAGTTTTAAAGGCATTTAAAACAACAGCGTATAATTCTTCTTGTAGCGGGTTAAATCGTTTTCCTACAGGAAATGAACGTGTTAAATCTGACGCATATCCTAGAGCAGTTTCGACACCAGAATCATTAAGCAGTATATCACCAGCTTTAATTTTATGATATTGGATATGATTGTGTAATATCTCTCCATGTTTAGTCACAATGGGAGGGTATGAGAATGACATTTGTCTATTTTGTGCAAGATGTTGAATTGCATTGCTTATCTCATATTCGTGCATACCTGGTCTAGTCATTTTAATAGCTAGACGATGCATGTCAACAGCTACGTCCACCGCTTTTTCTAATTCTGCGATTTCTTCTACTGCTTTTATATTGCGCTGTGTTACGACGGCTTTGATCATTTCGACCGATGGTTTGATCTGGTCAATGGATATGCCTAATAAGTGCTGCAGCAATAACTTGTTGTGCGCTTGATAAGGAGGTAGGTAATGTACCTGATTATTATTTTTAAGCACTTTTTCCAAATACGGTTGGAGTTCATGAAAAGGATGGACTGATGCGATTCCTACCCATTGTGCCTTTTCATTTAAAGTCTGGTGTTGCCCCATCCATACGATGTCATCTATAGTCATTTCATCACCAAACAACAACGTTTCACCTGTTTGAATATCCACAACTGCAGCGAGCTTTGGACTCTTGATTCCGATATAGTATAAAAAGCTACTGTCTTGACGGAAAGGGTAGGTGTTGTGCTCAAAATTAATTGGATTTTCGATATTTCCTAAAAGTAGGAGTAGCCCTGATGAAAATTTAGAACTAAGTTCATTTCTTCTTTTGATGTATATATCTTTTTCAAACATGATTGGGAATCTTTTTGTATTCAAGTATAAATCTATGAAAATACACTTGAACAAAAACATATGTAAGCGCTATTTTTTTGAATATGTTACTTTACGGTTCTAAAATGTTAATAAGAGGTTGTAATGTTAACACATTGTTGTTTTTAGTTTATCCTTTTAAACTTAATACAGGTTTCATTATTCGTTAATATGCATGTCATTACTTTGCGCCAAATCGCTTAGCATGATGAAACCATACTCATTAAATTTAATTAAGAAAAGTACCCAAATAACACTCTGTGCAGCACTTTTATATGCGACGCAGACAGAAATGGTTTGGGCAAACAAAATTGCATCTCATTCGTTTATGGGAACTGTAATAGATCAGGAACTCATTAAAGGAGTGCTCCGTGACCAACAAGGTAATCCAATAGATGGGGGTACTATCGTTAACGAATCGAATAAACAAAGTACAAGAACGGAGTTTAATGGAAATTTTTCTATTAAAGGAAAATCTGGTGATCGACTTCGGATTTCTTCTTTGGGTTATAAAACTCAGTTTGTAGAGGGAGGAAACGTTACTTTAGATATAGTTCTAGAAAAGGATGCATCTAAATTGGATGAAGTAGTGGTAACAGCTATTGGTATCAAACAGCAAAAAAAGCAAATTGGATATGCAACTCAAGAGGTGAAAGTGGATGTCCTAAAGGAGTCGAAAACGATGAACATCGGTACAGCGCTAACGGGGCAAGTTTCAGGTTTAATTGTGAATAACCCGACTGGTATTTTCCAAGCTCCTTCATTTCAATTGCGTGGTAAAAATCCATTGATCGTCGTCGATGGTATTCCGGTAGAAACAGATTTCTTTGATATACCGAGTCAAAATATCGAAAACATCAACGTGTTGAAAGGTACAGCTGCTTCGTCACTATACGGATTAAGAGGTAAGGATGGCGCCATATTAATTACTACAAAAAGTGCTAAGAATGAAGGTTTAGAGTTTTCTTTTGGTACCACCAATATGTTTTCTGCAGGATTTACCGTTTTTCCTGAATCACAAAAGGAATTTGGAAGTGGATCAAATGGTAAATACGAATTTTGGGATGGAGCGGATGGAGGTATTTCTGATGGTGATATGACATGGGGTCCAAAGCTCAATGCAGGACTTAAAGTACCGCAATGGAACAGTCCGATCCGGGATAAGGTTACAGGTGAAGTGACACCATGGTGGGGTGACGTGAAAGGTACGAAATACGATGATAAGTCACGTTATGAAAGAGTACCAACAGATTGGGTGTCGCACAATAATTTGGAAGATTTCCTAGGAACAGGTCTGATTACAGAAAATAATGCGACCGTATCTTACCGTTCTGAAAAGGTGAGCATATTTGGTTCTGGAAAATATGCTTTTCAAAAAGGGCAGGTACCGAATACAAAACTGACAACGGGAGGTCTGAATTTAAACACCTCTTTTCGCTTTACACCAGAGGTGCAGTTGGATTTGAATCTTTCTTATAATAAAGTAAAATCACCTAATTATCCTCGGTATAACTATGGTCCTAAAAACCATATGTATACCATCTTATTGTGGATGGGAAATGATGTCAATGGCAAGGAGCTCAATGAACATCACTATATTCCTGGGCAGGAAGGGTATCGTCAAGCAAATTACAATTATGCTTGGTATAATAATCCTTATTTCGCAGCTTACGAACTTAATCAAGTATATGATCAAGATGTATTGCAAGGTCAGACAGCATTAACTTGGCGCGTGACGCCCGATTTCACATTAAAGGGTCGTGCTTCAGCTAGACAAAAAAATGTCTTTCAGGATATGCAGAGTCCTAAGTCTTATATGAACTATGGTGATTCAAGAAATGGTGATTATAAAAATTGGGATAGCAACCAGTTAAATTTTGATGCTGATGTTTTGGCGACTTACAATAAGGAGTTCTCAGATCAGTTTGCACTGACCTTAAATGCAGGGGCTTCAACTTTTAAAAAGACATACCGACAATTGTACCAAACGACAGATGGATTGGTAGTTCCATTTATTTATAGTTTAGGGAATACACAAGGACCTGCCAAAGCTGAAAGTTTATTTAATGAAAAAGTAGTTCGTAGTGCCTATGCGACGGTAAATTTGAATTTATTTAAATCAACTTATCTTAATCTTTCAGGACGTAATGATTGGTCATCTACTTTTTCTAAAGAGAATCAATCTTTTTTCTATCCTTCAGTATCGTTAAGTTCTGTAGTGTCTGACTACTTTAAACTACCGGAACAAATTGATTTTATTAAATTATACAGTTCTTGGGCATCAGTTTCATCAGATTTAGATCCGTACAGCATTTTAGCTACCTATAAAAAAGATGTCACATACGGTTCAACACCTTCTGTGACTTATCCTACAGGTATTGTAAATCCTAATATCTTACCACAACAATCTAATTCTTTAGAAGTCGGTGCTGCATTTTCATTATTTAAAAATAGATTGTCAGCAGATGTAACTTATTATGATGTTGTCGATAAAAACCAAATTATTGATCTAAGTATATCACAAGCTACAGCTTTTACCTCGCGTAAAGTTAATGGAAATAAGTACCGTACAAAAGGATTAGAGATTTCTTTGACGGGTAATATTGTAAAACAGCAACAGTTTTCGTGGACTTCAACTGTTAATTGGTCGAGAGCAGTAAGGAGATTGGAGGAGATATATAATGACCAACCTAAAATGGGGAACTTAAAAAAGGGTGATCGTGCCGATAGTTATTATGCAACTGTCTGGGAGAAATCTGCCGATGGACAGTTGGTTCTTAATGCCAATACAGGTATGCCAATCCGTAATCCATTTCCGCAATATTTAGGATATTTTCAACCCGATTGGCAATTTGGTTTTGCTAATAGATTTAAGGTCAAGGATTTTACGGTCAATATAGATGTCGATGGATCTATTGGAGGAGTCATGAATTCGACTACAATCGAAAAGATGTGGTGGGGAGGGAAACATCCTTCTTCTGTACTGTATAGACAAGAAGAATATGATGCTGGAAAACCTATTTATGTACCTGAAGGCGTAATCGTAACAGGTGGTGAACTGACCAGAGATGTCAATGGTAATATTACTTCTGATACGCGTACCTATGCTCAAAATACTAGGGCTGTTGATTGGCAGGCTTGGAGTCAAAACTACCCATATCAAGCCCGCGTCACAGTATCTGAAAATAAACTCTTTGCCAATGTATTTGATCGTTCATTTGTTAAACTCCGTAGAGTATCTGTTGGTTATGATGTCAACAAATTATTCAAATTAAAACACCTGAAAGCTTTAGATGCTTCTGTATTTGGTTACAACTTAGCTATGTGGAAAAAAGTACCTTACCTAGATCCTGATTTTGGAGTAGGAAATGACGGTAATCTGCAAGATCCATCTACACGATATATTGGTTTATCTCTTGATTTTAAATTTTAAACGATTCTATAATATGAAACTTGTTTTCAAACATATAATATTTGCGTTGGGTCTGCTTGCTGGAGCAGGATTACAGTCATGCGAAAAATTGACAGATGTTAACAATAATCCTAACGAAGCATTGATCACTCATCCGCAGGCTTTGTTGACCAAGGTGGAATGGGATGCTTTTCGTACTTGGCATGGTACTTCTCCTTTATATGCATTAAAAATGATTGTGCAGACTGATGGTGAAAATGCTAATCAAATCTATAACTGGCAGAGGGGAAGTTTTGAGCAATATGGTTTTCTCCGTAATGTCACCAAGATGACAGAAGAAGCTGAAAAGATTGGGACGACTAATTACATCGCTTTAGCTAAATTCTTCAGGGCTTATTATTTCTATAATTTAACTTTGACTTTTGGTGATATTCCATATTCAGAAGCGACAAAAGGAGAGAATGGTGCTTTATACACTCCAAAGTATGATACTCAAAAAGAGGTTTTTGTTGGGGTTTTGAAAGAATTGGAAGAAGCAAATAATTTATTAAAGGCAAATAATAACCCGATAAATGGAGATATTATTTATACAGGAAATTCCGATAAATGGCGCAAGCTGATCAATTCATTTCGATTGAAAGTTTTACTTACGCTATCCCGTAAAAGTGCTGACTTTCCTGTAGATATCAAATCTGAGTTTGCAAAGATTTATAATGGAGAGACTCTGATCACCAATGTAGCAGGATCTGATGATGGACAGCTAATTTTTTTAAATCAAGAAGGCAATCGTTATCCTGAATTCAATTCAAGTGGTTATGGATCGGGTATGTACATGGACTCTACGTTTATCCGGCGATTGCAGGATCATAAAGATCCACGTTTATTTGTTTTGGCTACACAAACGCGTTTAGGAAAAGAGGCTGGTAAGGCACTTGATGATTTTAGTTCATATGAAGGCGGTGATCCTATTGTACCTTATGCTGAAGTGAATGAAAAAGCTGTAAAAGGGAAATTGTCTAAGGTACACGAGCGTTTTTATAAAGATCCAACTGCCGAGCCTTTGGTTTTAATGGGATATTCGGAGTTACAATTTATCATTGCTGAGGCAATAGTAAGAGGATGGATTATAGGGAATGATAAAGAATGTTATGTGAATGGCATCAAGGCATCTTTTAAATTTTATGAGAATTATGCCAAAAATTTAAATGCTTATGTTGATGCAACTCGTGTAGAAAGTTATTTGTCACAAAAATTGGTTAATTGGGATAACGCAAGAAATTCAGAAGAAAAACTGGAACGTATCCTAATGCAGAAATATTTACGCTCTTTTCATCAAGGAGGCTATACCGCCTATTTTGATCATTTGAGAACGGGTTATCCAAGTTTACTTAAAGCCGATAACGTAAAAGTAGCTTACCGCTGGATGTATCCTCAGGATGAATACAATAATAATACGGTGCAAGTCTCTGATGCGATAAAACGTCAGTTTTCAGGCAATGATAATATAAACTTACAGACTTGGTGGTTGAAATAATGGAATCTAGAAGACAATTTATAAAAAAAGCGACAGCATTGGCTGGCGCTACAGCTGTCGTTAATTTGTTGCCTGAATCAATTCAACGGGCATTAGCGATTGAAGCTCGATTGGGATCGACCTATATGGATGCGGAGCATATTGTCTTTTTAATGCAAGAGAACCGCTCATTTGATCATTGCTTTGGTACTCTTAAAGGTGTGCGCGGTTTTAATGACCCTCGAGCACTAAAATTACCAAATGGTCTTCCTGTGTGGGTACAGGGAAATAAAAAAGGAGAATATTTTGCTCCTTTTCATTTGGATATTGTTAATAGTAAATCTACTTGGATGGGCTCATTGCCACATGGTTGGCGAGATATGGTGGCAGCTCGTAATGGTGGTCGTATGGACAATTGGCTTGAAGCAAAAAGTTCAGGTATTAAAGATTATAAAGCTATGCCACTTACAATGGGCTATTATAATCGGGCAGATTTACCGTTCTATTATGCATTTGCAGATGCTTTTACGGTCTGCGATCAGCATTTCTGCTCTTCTTTAACAGGGACAAGTGCTAATAGGTCCTATTTTTGGACAGGAACAGTTCGTGAAAATCCACGTGATCCAGAATCAACTGCCCATGTGGATAATGGACAGATCAATTACAAAGATGTGAGTTGGAAATCTTATCCAGAACGCTTGGAGGAATCGGGAGTATCTTGGAAAGTATACCAAAATGAACTGAGTATCCCCGTAGGATTTAAAGGTGAGGAAGAGGATTGGTTAGCTAACTTTACAGATAATAATCTGGAATTTCACAAACAATACGGTGTACGCTATCATCCTGCACACCGTACCTGGATGGAATATAAACTGAAGAAGCTGGAAAAAGATGTAAGCGGTTTAAAAGATACAATTGAAGTGTCTAAGTTAAAGAAGCAAATCGAGGAACTAAAACAAGATTTACAGCGTTTTTCAAAAGAGAATTTCGAAAAGTTATCAGAGCTACATCAGGCGATTCATAAAAAAGCTTTTGTAACTAATGTGGGAGATCCTGATTATCATCGGGTAGAAAAATTGGTTTATGATGATGATCAAGGCAAGAATGAAGTGGATGTTCCTGCAGGAGATGTATTTTATCAATTTCGTAAAGATGTCAAAGAGAGAAAATTACCTACGGTATCGTGGCTGGTCGCTCCATGTCGTTTCTCTGATCATCCTGGATCTCCTTGGTATGGAGCCTGGTATGTTTCAGAAGCATTAGATATTTTGACAAAGGATCCTGAGGTCTGGAAAAAAACAATCTTTATTTTGACATATGATGAAAATGACGGATATTTTGATCATATTTCACCTTTTGTGCCGCCAATGGAAGGGAATAAAGATTCAGGTAAGACTGCCGTAGGTATTCATACGGCTGATGAGTACGTCACTAAAGAACAGGAGCGGAAAAGAACAGGGAAAGCAGATTCGGAGCTGGAAAGTCCAATAGGATTAGGCTTTCGGGTTCCATTAGTGATTGCTTCCCCTTGGACTAAAGGCGGATGGGTAAATTCGGAAGTTTTCGACCATACTTCTTGTTTACAGTTTTTGGAACAATTTTTAAAGAAAAAAACTGGAAAACATATCAAAGAAACAAATATTTCTTCATGGAGGAGAATGATCTGTGGTGATCTAACGTCTGTATTTCGTCCGGTGAGTGATACTTCTCCTGATTCTTTACTCCCTGTTAACCGGGATGAGTATGTAGAGCGTATCTACAAAGCACGTTCAAAGAAATTACCCGCAGATTTTGTACAGCTAGCCCCGTCAGAACTAGATCAAATCCGTAAAAAAGGTGTACCGACCTCAATAAAAGCGATCCAAGAGAAGGGTATAAAACCAGCTTGTGCATTGCCTTATGCATTGGATGTCAATGCGAAGTTGGACCATATAGGTTTTGAAATTACTTTTGAGAACAAACATGCTGCTATAAAATCAAAAAAGAAAATTGGAGTTCCTTTTCAAGTTAGAGCCCATATGGAATATGGAACAGCACAAATTGGTCAGGTTTGGAATTTTGCGGTCAAAGAAAATGAACCATTGAAATATGTTTGGGATATAGATCAATTAAAACATAATAATATTGAAATGGAACTACATGGTCCGAATGGTTTTTTTCGGATGTTCAGGATTCATAAAGAAAGACCACATGCGATCGAGGTTAAGCAAAATCATAAGAAGTATACACTAGCTTTGGAATTGAAAAAACTTCATAAAGCGTATAATTATTTGGTTAGAGATCGTTCTTATGGCTGTTTCGAGCCTTTTTCACTAGATCAATCTTTTTCTGGTTCGAAAATACTTGACTTTACTAAAAGCCATGGTTGGTACGATTTAGAAATATCTTGTAAAGAAGATCCTGATTTGTGTTATATTTTTGCTGGACATATTGAAAATGGAATGCCAAGTAAGACAGATCCTCTAATGGGAGATGTTATTAATCGTTCTTAGAGCGCATGAAAATATGTTATAGGTACAACATAGTAGGGTATAATTAGTGTAAATGAATAGAGGTTCCGTTCAAAACTTGAACGGAACCTCTATTTTATATTATGTTACTAAGCTATTTCATGCTCATGTTATTTTTTTACGGATTAAAAACGAGCATTATGTAAATGGCAAAGAGAGCTAAATGAATAATCCCTAAAATCGGTGTAGTTCTTTTACCTAAGAAGCTAATCAGGCTTAATAATAGAGTCATTATAAAGAGAATCATTTCGGTGTTTGTTAAACCAAATAAAACCAACTTTCCCTGTAATAAACCTACGATGAGCACTGCAGGTACAGTGAGTCCTACAGTCGAGACAAAAGCGCCGTGACATAAATTGATACTTCTTTGGAATTCGTTATTAAGGGCAGCTTTAACTGCTGTAATAGACTCAGGGGTAAAGACAATAATAGCAATAAGTATACCGCTCAATGCTAGTGGGAGTTTTGCTGTTGCTATGCCATAATCTACGACAACTGCCATATGATGTGATAATAAAACAATGGGTAAAATCATTAAAATAAGAAGAATAGAACGTATCCAAATTTCATTTTTATTAGAAGTCTTATCTTCATGCTTTTTATTCCTACTAAGTTTTTTTTCTTTTGGATATTCAATTTCAAGCTGTCCTATAGCTGGTTGGATATACAAATGATTATACCCTTTTAACTGGTAACGCAGAAATGCGATGTATACAACGATAATTAAAGTTGAAATAAATAATGCCTGTACTCTAGTAAATGCTCCATTGCCAGCACCTTGAATAAAATTGGGCAGTAGCATCGAAGTAGCTCCCAAAATAACAATCATAGAAAAATAAGCCAGTGTACCTTGAGCATTATATTCTTGTTCTTTGTATTTAATACCGCCTAGTAAGATACATTGTCCAACAACAAGATTCATGATAATCATCATCACAGAAAAGATTGAATCCTTTCCGATTGTTGGAGATTCTGCTGGACCAAGCATAACAGCAGCAATCAAAACCACTTCGATCGTAACGATTGAAAGTGTAAGAATAAGTGTACCAAAAGGTTCACCTAACTTATGTGCAAGCTCGTCAGCCTCTTTAACAACTCCAAATGAAGCTGTCAAAATTGTCGATAAGAGAACTGCAAATACGATGGAGGCTGATAATAACGAAAAATCAGATTTAAAAATCTGATCTTCAAATAAAATCAAAACAATGACAATGATCCATAAGGTGGATAATCGGAAGATTGTTTTTCTTGTCAGTATATTTTTCATCATATTTTCTTATATAATTTACTGATACAAATATGATTACTTAAAATGAAGATAATTTTAACATTTGATAAAAAATAAGAAAAAGTGATTTTTCTGCGTATGTGATAGGAAAAGATGAAACAGGTTGTCTCTTCTTTTATGAAAACATAGAATATGAAGTGGAAAAGTGAATTGATTTTTTTGTTCTTTTGAGAAATAAAAAATATGTTTTTATTTTATGCTTTGCGTATATGATTATACTCGAGTTTTTCTGAGATTTGATTTTTTTTGGTAATTTTTTTGTTTCGCGTTTGAGTTTCCATAATCATTACTTGATATTTTTAGTATATTCGTTTTGATAATTATCATAATAAATCTAAACCATTGTCACAATTCTTTAAAACTATGTTAACAAATCGTTTAAAATATAGTGTTCTCTTCTGCTTATTGGGAGCAAGTGTAAGTTCATGTCAAACGACAGATCAAAAAAAAGAACCCGAAGTAGAACATAATCCTGCAAAACAAGTCGTACCTGAAAGAGCGAAAGATTTGATTGGTCGTTGGGATTTAAATGTGGATAAAGATGGAAAAGTAGTACCATCTTGGATTGAAGTAAAACTATCAGGATTTAAAACATTGGTGGGAAGTTATGTTGGTGACAGTGGCAGTGCTCGACCTGTTTCTCATGTAAAGCTTGAGGATGGAAAATTTTCATTTGCTATTCCGCCACAATGGGAAGGTGGAGAAGGGGATTTTGTGATTGCAGGGGAATTGACTGCTACGGGTATTAAAGGGACAGTGACGACTAATAAAGGTGTTAGCTATAACTTTACAGGTGAAAAAGCACCTTATTTAAATCGTACAGGAACTGTTCAATGGGGAGAGGCTATGGAGCTTTTTAATGGTAAAGATTTGACAGGTTGGAAAACGATTGGTGGCGAAAATAACTGGTCGGTAAAAGATGGTATCTTGACGAATGCAAAGGCTGGTGCTAATTTGGTAACAGATCAAAAATTTGAAGATTTTAAATTAGAAGCAGAATTTCGATATACAACCGGAGGTAATTCTGGTATCTATTTAAGAGGAAGATACGAATTGCAAATTGAAGATAGCCCTAAGGATCAACATCCAGGTAGTCTTTATTTTGGCGGTATCTATGGCTTTTTAGCTCCAAATGAAATGGCTACATTAGGACCAGATCAATGGCAGAAGTATGAAGTTACATTGGTTGGAAGATTGGTGACTATTGTCGCAAATGGTAAGACGATTATTAATAATCAAGAAATCCCAGGTATAACAGGTGGTGCGTTAGATAGTAAAGAAGGCGAACCAGGACCTATATATTTACAAGGAGATCATGCTCCGGTAGAATTTAGAAAAATAAAGATCACACCGGCTAAGAAATAACAACAATATGTAGCGTCCTAGAATAGGTTGACATATAAATTTAACGATAATTATCCTTACTTGACTATTTCAAGTAAGGATTTTTTGTTTATGTACTTGACTAGGTGTTTTATATTTTAATGCTGTATGTGG